>OJHK01000006.1_pt1 | contig 293935 bp, 277 predicted proteins | sample 1595161 | NCBI WGS metagenome assembly OJHK01 (sample SAMN05416842, study PRJEB24817) | seawater metagenome | isolation source: Sea water | place: Canada:Atlantic | collected 2013-07 | reverse complement strand
AAGAATTATTGGCGCGAACTCCATTACATCGACTAATCATTACAAAAGGTCTACGGTCGTATGATACACATTCACGAATCAGCCTGAGTGTAATGATTGCTCCTTCGGAGTCGTCGATTTCATTGCGTTCTTGGCTCGCCAATAATTCTAAGCTCGGTGTAGTTGGAAGGTTTTGGTTTCAAAAAATGAAAATCTTTATCCGCTCAGGCTAAAAGCCATTTCTTAAGATCCTGAAACAAGTTCAGGATGACATGTATATTTTTATATATTCCATCATGCAAAAACTCCTTCAGGAAATACGAGCTTGTTCTGTTTGTGAGAAAGATCTCCCTCTTGGTCCACGACCAATAGTCGCTGCATCACCGACCAGTAAAATTGCAGTAATTGGTCAGGCTCCCGGAACTGCTGTTCATGAATCAGGAATTCCTTGGGACGATCCCAGTGGAAGACGACTCAGAGAATGGATGGGAATTACGGATGAAGTCTTTTACGATCCCATTAATCTGGCAATAATACCTATGGGATTTTGTTATCCGGGCAAAGGAAAATCCGGCGACCTTCCTCCCCGGCCTGAATGTGCTCCACTTTGGCACAAACCTCTGTTCGATTCAATCCAAGAAATAAAGCTTACCCTTTTGATCGGACAGTATGCTCAGAAATATTATCTGCAGGATAAAATGAAAAGAACGCTTACCGAAACCGTTCGTAATTATGATGAATACTTGCCTGAGTTTATGCCTCTGCCCCATCCATCTCCAAGAAATAACATCTGGTTAAAGAAAAATGAATGGTTTGAACAAGATCTTGTTCCGAAGCTCAAATCAATTATTTATTCCGCACTTTAGTTTTTTAAAGAATTCTTAGGGGTACTCAATTTACAGCGTGTATTACGGGAAACAATCTCTATAAATACGTTGCTATGAAAAAATATTCCCTGATCACTATCTCTTCTATTTTTCTGTTCACAGCCTGTGAAGAACCCGCTTCAATTAATGAAGAAATCGTTGATACTATAGAACTCAGTGAATATCTAAATCTTCCTTCTTCTCCGTTTAATTACTCAGCCATTGACGTTCCCGGGTTTTTCAACCTTCAACCAAATACAGAACAGGATAACACTCCGAATGATAATTCAGTTACTGATTGGGGAGCCACGTTAGGTCGTGTTCTTTTTTATGACAAGATCCTTTCGTCAAATAATACAATATCCTGTTCTTCTTGTCATTTGCAGGAATCCGGCTTCTCTGATCCGGATCAGTTCAGTACAGGTTTTGAAGGTGGGCTAACAGGACGAAATTCAATGGGAATTTCCAATGCTATGTATTATGAAAATGGTCACTTCTTTTGGGATGAGCGAGCTGCTACTCTGGAAGAGCAAGTTTTGATGCCCATACAGGATGAAGTTGAAATGGGGCTCACCTTAACAGAACTCGTTTCTAAAGTAGAGCAACAACCTTACTATCCGGTTTTATTCGAACAGGTTTATGGTGATGATGAAGTTACTCCTGATCGCATCTCTAAAGCTTTGGCTCAATTCGTACGCTCTATTGTTTCTTATCAATCAAAATATGATGAAGGAAGGGCTCAGGTAAATAATCCGGACCAAAATTTTCCAAACTATTCAGACCTCGAGAATTTGGGTAAAGATATCTTTTTTGGTGGACGTGGGGATTGCGCTCAATGCCATACTTCTGATCTATTTGTAGGTGATGAAGCTCGTAATAATGGTCTCGATGCTATACTAACAGATCTTGGTTTGGGAGCTGTCACAGGGAATGCAGATGATAACGGTAAATTTAAAGTAGGGTCATTACGTAACATCGAGCTAACGGCACCTTATATGCATGACGGCAGATTCGAAACCTTGGAAGAAGTTGTTGAACATTATAATTCAGGTGTACAAGCCAGTGCTACTCTGGATAATAGACTTGAACAACGAAACTCCAATACACCCCGTAGATTAAACCTTTCTGATCAGGAAAAAGCAGCACTGGTGGCTTTTATGAAAACCTTGACAGACCAAGAACTTATTCTTGATGAAAAATTCAGTTCTCCTTTTGAAGAAAAATAGAAGTAATATTTCCCACAACTATAGGTAATTATCGGAAGGTAGTTGCCTATTTTTTTGCTTTAATTTACTATACATTGCTAACCAATTTAAATAATCAAAAATATGGCTCTGGCAGAGATTTACAGAACAAATACTGAATCATTCATACAATTTATTGAGAGTATTCCTGATGAATTGTTTAATACAAAGCCAGACAAAAACATTTGGTCTGCAGCTGAAAATGTCGAGCACATTATCCGTTCAGAGTTTGGTACTGCTCGATTATTTAATTCCGAAACAAAAAAGGAACCCGGCAGAGAAGCCGAATCAAAGATAGAAGAAATTAAAACTCGTTTTTCAGATCGTTCTGATAAACTGCAAGCTTTTGGAGTGGTTCTACCCACTGAAGGAAAAAAAACCAAAGAAGAGCTTATTGAGAAATTTCAAAGATCTAGAGAAGAGGTTTTGAAGCTAATTAAACAACAAGACCCTGATGAAGTTTGCATGAAATTCAAACATCCTTTGTTCGGACATATGACCAGAAGAGAATGGATTCATTTCAATATTGTTCATACTAACAGGCACAAAGATCAAATTGAAGATTTACTGGTTTCATTGAATAAAATGTAAAATTCCAAATTTTAAATTTCCTTTTTATGCTTTATCCTTAGCTAATACGTTGTAGAAATAAAAAATAACTAATGAGATTTTTCCCGGTACTTCTGGCAATAATTGCTTTTACTCCTATTCAATCAATTGCACAAGATTTACTTCGTACCAACATTACATTTGAAAGTGGTCGCTTTACTCTTCATGGAGAATTGCTTCTGCCACAGAATTCAGACAGTATACCAATGATTATTTTCTTGGTGGGATCTGGTGAAAACTCTTCGCATAGAACCATTTACAAAGATTTTGTGGAAAAAAATCTGGAAGCGCTTTTCATAGAAGAGGGCTATGGAATTCTTTATTTTGATAAACGTGGCGTGGGGGATTCTGAAGGAAGATGGCAACGCTCAAATATCTATGACAGAGCTGATGATGCCAAAGCGGCTATCGACTATCTTAAAACTATTAACAGCGTTGATACTTCACGTATTGGAGTTTTCGGGCACAGTCAGGGTGGCTGGGTTGCTCAGGTTGTAGGATCTCTTTACCGAAATGATGTAAAAGTAATTGCATCCATCGCAGGACCAGTTTATGATGCCGAGCTACATCTAACTAACATCTATAACAGCGAGTTTATTTGTGAAGGGGAAACCAAAGAAAAAGCATTTGAAAAAGCTTCTAAAAAAGCCCAATCTGATATCAATTGGGTTTCTGTTTTTCCTTTAAAAAAAGTGTGGAGGCAGTTAAAAGAAATATCTGATTTTGATCCTGCTAATGACTTACGCAGAATTACTGATCCGGCTTTATTTGTATTTGCCTCTAATGATCATATGGTATATCCGGGATGGGCACTTACTACTCTAAATGAAACCTTTCCGGAAGGAGTACCGGATAATTTCACACTCTCAGTTATTCCCGGGGCCAATCATGATCTCAAAAATGCCGGAATGTGCACTTCCAAAGAAGAAGCTGATGAAGCTTTTTATTCAGAATACTTCCAAACTACGTTCAAGTCCTGGGTGTTGAATCATTTGTAATACTGTTTAATTGATTAGTATCTATAAATTAAAATCTAAGTTTCAGAAGCTTTTAAAGCCGGTTTTAGTCTTATTGAACAAATACTCAATAACTGCTAATCAAATTACTATAAGTGCAATATTCCTATCACTTTTAATAGGACTTTCTTTCTGGTTTTCATCAGATTTTCAACTTTTATATCTGATAGTTCCTATTGGCTTACTAATACGGATGGCTTTAAATGCTCTCGATGGAATGATGGCCAGAACTTATAACCAACAAAGCAAATTAGGTGAAGTCTTAAATGAAGTTGGTGATGTAATCTCTGATCTGTTTATATACTTCCCGTTACTTAAAATATTTTCTCAAGATCTTTATTTAATTGCCTTGTTTCTTGTATTAACTATCTTAAATGAGTTTTCCGGGCTCATCGGAAAAATTATCTCCAAGGAACGAAGATACGACGGACCAATGGGAAAAAGTGACCGGGCTTTTGTAATAAGTATTGTAGCGATTCTGCTTTTTTTTAATATTAATCTCTTTGAATACAGCACTTGGATTTTTATCGTCCTGAATAGTTTAATTGCTATAAGTACTTATAAACGATTATCTAATTCTCTGCATAATGTTTGAAAAGGTATTCCAATTTGAAGTTTTCAATAATAATGATCTGTTAAGTGTTATCGGCTTAATTTTTGGGATTCTAACTTTTGCCTCTCTTCTTTTCTTTGCAATAGGTAAAATAAAACCCGATTGGAATATTTCAGAGCTTAAATCTCGTACAAGATCCTGGTGGGTTATGTCTTTTATATTCATAACCGCTACAATGTTTAGTAACACCATATCCTATATTGCTATTGCTTTTCTTTCTTTTGTAGCCTTCCGGGAACTTTATTCAATTTTAGGGTTCAGAGATTCTGATCGATATGCGATACTCTGGGCTTACTTCTCTATACCTATTCAATATTTTCTGGCTTTCATCGGATGGTACGGAGCTTTTATTATTTTCATTCCCGTAATAATGTTTCTTCTCATACCTTTAAGACTTGTTCTAAAGGGAGATACAAAAGGCATTATAAAATCCATGTCTTCAATACATTGGATACTTATGCTTACCGTTTTCGGGTTGAGTCATATGGCTTACTTTCTTTCTCTGCCTGAAATTCCTGAGTTTAAAAACGGCGGTAGGGGTTTGTTACTATTCCTTGTTTTTTTAACTGAAATCAATGATGTTCTTCAATTCACATTCGGTAAAATTTTTGGAAAGCGTAAAATCATCCCGTCCATAAGTCCTAATAAAACTTGGGAAGGCTTTATCGGAGGATTGATCTGCACCACTATTATAGGTTATTTAATTAGTTTTTTAACACCTCTTTCTACATTTGAAGTTCTTTTCGCCAGTTTTATGATTGCATTTGCGGGTTTTTCAGGAGATCTGGTTATGTCATCAATCAAAAGAGATATAGGGGTAAAAGATACTTCGACTGCTATCCCGGGACATGGCGGTATTTTAGATAGAATAGACTCTCTTTCCTTTACTGCCCCGGCTTTTTTTCATTTCATCTACTATTTATCGTATTAAAATAGTACCTATGCAAAAATATATTCTGCGATTTATCTATAGTTTTATTCTCAGAATATTTCTGAAATTAATTGTTGGAGTTAAATTTGATGATGCATCGTTTCTTGAAAAAGAAGAGCAATTCGTAATTCTGTCAAATCACAATAGTCATTTAGATACTTTATCTATAATGGCTTCTCTCCCTTCTTCAATTATACATAGAGTAAAACCTGTGGCGGCAGGAGATTATTTCGGTAGAAATAAAATAATTAGCTGGTTTAGTCGCTTTTTCATAAACGCTATACTACTAGAGAGAAAAGGAATTACCAAAAAAAGTAGTGGCTCACCTCTTGCAGCCATTGAAAAAGCAGTTGATGAAGGATACTCACTTATACTGTTTCCGGAAGGTACACGGGGCCAACCTGAGAAAATGAAAACTCTTAAAAGAGGTATTGGCATTGTACTTTCAAAAAATAAGCACGTAAAGTATATTCCGGTTTATATGGATGGAATGGGTAAAAACCTTCCGAAAGGTGGAGCACTGATAGTTCCTTATAATGCAAAAATCAAATATGGAACTCCCAAAACAGTTGTATCTGATGATTCTAAAGAAATAATGACTCAGATAGAAAATGATATACTAACTTTGAAAGATGAATTACATTAGCTTAATATCCTTCACTCAAAAAACTTCAAGGAAACTACCTCACACTCATTCGAAACTGCTTTTCCCTAATCTTACACTACTTATTACAAACCACTAAGTATATTATATTTAATAAGAGAAGGGTTATGATTAATGTAGAAATTAGAGAAGAAACTGCTTCAGACTTCGAAGCTATCAGAAGTGTATTGCTTAATGCATTTGAAGGAGGCGAAGAGGCTGATTTGGTCGATAGAATTCGCTCAAGTGAATTCTATGTTCCTGAACTTTCATTAGTTGCTGTTCATAAGAAAAAGGTAGTGGGACATATTTTGTTTTCGGAAATTGAGATTCGATCAAACAACACTACTTCTAAAACATTAGCATTAGCACCTGTTTCCGTAATTGAAAAATTACAAGGAAATGGTATTGGTGCAAAACTTATAATGAACGGATTAGATCAAGCTACTCGATCAGGTTACGATTCGGTGATCCTTCTGGGGCATTCTGATTATTATCCCCGCTTTGGATTTGAGCCTACTTCAACTTGGGAAATACAGCCTCCTTTTGATGTCCCTCATGACAACTTCATGGGAATTGAACTTGTACCTAAAGGTTTGGAAGAGAAAAAAGGAATCGTACAATATCCTTCCGTTTGGCAGCTATAAGTATGTAATCATTTTCATACATTCTGGTATGAAAAATCCTAAAGTTTCCGTCGTTCAAGCTACTCCAGTTCTTTTCGATTTAGAAAAATCTATTAGAAAAGTTGAATATTGGACCGATCAGGCGTCAAAAGAAAATCCCGATCTGGTTCTTTTTCCTGAAGCTTTTCTCCCCGGTTATCCAAGAGGATTGACGTTCGGAGCCAAAGTTGGAGATCGAAGTTCTTCAGGCAGAGAAACCTGGCTCAGGTTTTGGGAAAATTCTATATCTGTTCCGGGATCCTATGTTTCTGATCTAGCCAAAATAGCTAAGAAACATAATACTTGGCTCGCTGTAGGAGTCGTTGAAAGAGGAAATTCAGGCTCACTTTTTTGCTCTGTATTGTATTTCAATAATGAAGGCGCATTAGTTGGCAAGCACCGAAAGCTTAAACCCACTGCTGCAGAACGTATTATTTGGGGCGAAGGTGACGGCACTGACCTTGAAGTCTATAAAAGTGATTTTGGAAAAATAGGCGGTCTTATTTGTTGGGAAAACTATATGCCGCTTCCTCGTACATATCTTTATGAACATGGTGTGCAAATTTATGTAGCACCTACGGCTGATCAAAGAGAAAACTGGCAACATACTTTAAAGCATATAGCTTTAGAAGGAAGATGTTTTATTTTGGGCTGCAATCAATATGTTGAGAAGAATGATTATCCTGAACTTCCTGGAGAGAATATTTCTGAGTTTGATGAGATCATGTGCAGAGGCGGAAGTGTGATCGTTGATCCTCTCGGAAATACTATTGCAGGTCCTTTATGGGACAGTGAAGGGATCCTGACAGCAGAACTCGATATGAGTCTGATCGCTAAATCTAAACTCGATTTTGATTCGGTAGGACACTATGCCCGGAATGATGTATTTAAACTAACCAAACTAAAATAGTCTCAATAAATATTAAATGTCACTTTTACTTATAGCTCCAAACCGGGACTTAAAACCGCTCTCAGAATCACTTGAAAATATCGATCCTAACCTTGAGGTCGATATATGGCCGAAAGTAAAAAATAAGGACAGAGTTACTTTTGCCGTTGCCTGGAATCATCCTAAGAATGTGCTTGGAAATTATCCGAACCTGAAAGCGGTATCTTCACTCGGGGCCGGGGTCAATCATTTATTGAATGATGAAAGTTTACCTGAGAACGTCAAATTGGCTCGGTTGATCACCCCTTCTTTAAAAAATGAAATGGCAGAGTATGTACTTCAGGCGGTATTGGCTTATCGACATCATACTACTCGTTACACAGATCAAAAAAGAGAAGCATTTTGGGATAAACATAAGTTGATTCCTAAAGAAGAATCTGTAGTAGGTATTCTCGGTTTCGGAGAAATGGGAAGTTCTGTTGCTGATCTTCTTATACTAAATGGCTATAAAGTAAACACCTGGTCCAGATCAAAAAAAGATTATGAAGGAATATCCTCATACAGCAAGGATGAGCTGAACGAATTTTTAAATAATACGAATATCCTGATCTGTACTCTGCCTCTTACAGTTGAGACTCAGGGAATTTTAGATCTTGAATTATTCAAAAAACTAAAAAAACCGGCTTATTTGATAAATGCAGGACGCGGACAACATTTAATTGAAGAAGATCTTATTTATGCGATCGACACAGGTGTTTTAGCCGGTGCGTGGCTGGATGTATTTGAAGAAGAACCTTTACCCTCTAATCATTTGTTCTGGAACAGACCTAAGATAATGATCACCCCTCACATTGCTGCAGTTACTGATTCCAATGAAGCTGCCGAACAAATTATTGAAAATTATAAGAGAAGCTTATCGGGAATGGAGATGGTAAATTCTGTGGACAGGAAAAAAGGATATTAAAAGATCATTTTTACCAATGAGTAGCCAATCCATACACAAAGTAAGCCGAGTAAAACCTGACCACCGGCATTTGCCAAGCCAAGTAATACTTCACCGTTTTTAAACAGCAAAAAAGTGTCGTTGGCAAAAGTAGAGAATGTTGTGAAGCCTCCCAATATCCCAACAAATATAAAGAGGCGAAGCTCTTCATTTCCCCAGCTTTTTATGGCAAACAATGCTAATAAAACACCAATTAACAAACATCCGACCATATTAACAAAATATGTGCCGTACGGAAATTCGGATGCGGGAAATCTGGACTGAACAATTTCAGAAATAATATATCTTGATGACGCTCCGAGAAATCCTCCGGCTCCCACCATACATATTTTTAGGAAATCGATCTGCACTTAGACTTTTACAGTATGAATCCAGTTGTGTCTGTCTTCGACTTTACCGTATTGAATACCGGTGATTTCGTCATAAAGTCTTTTTGCAAATTCACCGATGGAATCAATACCAAAATCGATCTTTCTACCTTGATGATGAATCAAGCCTACAGGTGATATTACAGCTGCTGTACCAGAGCCAAAAACTTCTTTCAAAGTTCCATTATCAGAAGCTTCAAATAATTCATCAATGGTGATTCTTCTTTCTTCAACATTGTAGCCCCATTCTTCTGCAAGTGCAATAACAGATCTTCTTGTTATCCCGCCTAAAATAGAACCTGTAAGCTTTGGAGTAATCAAAGTGTCACCAATCAGAAAGTGAATATTCATGGTACCTACTTCTTCTATATACTTGTGTTCTTTTGCGTCGAGCCAAAGTACTTGAGTATATCCATCCTCTTGAGCTTTTTTAGCTGGCAGAAAACTTGCTGCATAATTACCGGCAGTCTTTACATCTCCGGTACCACCTACAACAGCTCTTACATGATCTTTTGTAGTTGTTAACGAAACCGGATTAAAACCCTCTTCATAATATGCTCCTACAGGAGAAGTAATTATGTAATAACTGAATTTTGTGGAAGATCTTGCAGCTAAAAGGTCATCAGAAGCAAAAACAAAAGGCCTGATATACAGCGCTGATTGATCCTGTTTTGGCACAAATTTATGATCCAATTTAATGAGTTCCTCCAAAGCAGTTATAAATGTCTCGTAATCTGTTTCAGGGATACCCATTCTTCTGGATGAGTAGTTCATCCTTTCAAAATGATCTTTGGGTCTGTAAATATTTATAGTGTCATCATCCGCATAAAAAGCCTTCATACCTTCAAAAATCGCCTGTCCATAATGAAGAGTGTTCAAGGCCGGACTAATTTGAATCTGCCCATAAGGCTTAATTAAAGGCTGACCCCAGGAACCTTTTTCATATTCCATGACAAACATATGATCAGAAAACTTTTTTCCAAACACGAGATTATCAAAATCAATCTCATGTATCTTACTGTTTTCATTAGGTATAATATTTATTTTAACCGGTGTCATTAAATCATTCATAGTTCATACAAAATAATAGCTTTCTTGTTAAGGTAAAGTAGAATTACTGTAATTTTTTATTTCTTTACCCTGTACTCTGCATAGCTGAAGCTATACCGTTAATATTCAGAAATATTACCTCAGTCAACTCATTCTTTTCTTCTTCATTTTCAGCATTTTTCCATCTTTTCAGCAATTCCACTTGCAAAAAATTGAGTGGGTAAGTGAACGGATTTCTAAACTTAATCGACCTCTGTATAACGGGGTTATGGTCTAAAAAGTTCTGGATTTTTGCAATTTGAGTAATACTTTCTTTTGCACTTTCAAACTCCTTTACAATTTGATCATGAAACTTCTGTTCTGTCTTATTATAAATTTCAGCAGTTTTTAAATGAGTTCTCGCCAATTCACGCTGACTGTTATTTAGCACTGTTCTAAAAAACACCCATTCATCAAACCATTTTTTGAAAATTTTACCATTTTCATCTGATTCTGACATCATCGTTTTTAAAGCTTCTCCAACTCCAAACCAACCCGGAATGTTGTATCGTACCTGTGTCCACGCAAAGCCCCAAGGAATAGCTCTGAGGTTATCAAAAACCATCTTCCCTGAACCTCCTCTTGATACAGGTCTGGAAGCAATCGGTAACTTTCCGATATGCTCAATTGGTGTAATGGATGAGTACCAATCCCAAAACAGATCATCGTCAATTAACGACCGGTATTTTTGCATACTTAGCTGGGAAAGCTCTTCCATTAATTCTTTTTCAGAGGAGCCTTCTAAATAACCTGTTTCCGTTTTTTGTGCTTTAGTAACATGAATCATTGCATGAACAATCTGCTCTAAATGTCGATGAGCTATTTCCGGTAATGAATACCTGAAAGACAAAACTTCGCCCTGTTCTGTAAATCTGATTCTTCCATTGTTACTAACTGCAGGCATTGCAAGGATTGCTTTGTTAGATTGCCCTCCTCCTCTTCCAATAGTTCCACCACGTCCATGGAATAGTCTGAAATCAACATTGAATTTTCTGCACACGCTTCCCAGATCAAACTGTGCTTTATCCAGTGCCCAGTTTGCCATCCAGTAACCACCGTCTTTATTACTGTCAGAATAGCCCAGCATAATTTCCTGAAAATTGCCTCTTGCTTCTACTTGCTTAGCAAATACTTCATCTTCAAACATCTGAGCCATTAACCGGCTACTTGCTTCAAGATCTTCTATGGTTTCAAAAAGTGGAATAATATCCAGTTCGGTTTGAATCTCCCCTTCAGAAAAACTCCACAATCCTATTTCTTTGGCAAGGATCAATACTTCAAGCATATCACTTACTCCGTGGGTCATGCTGATGATATACCCTCCAAAAGAATCGATATCCAATCGTAACATATCGTTGATCTCTTCAAATACAGAAAGTACTTTTTCTGCAACTTCAGAACGCTCGCTTTTAAAAGAACTCAGAGGTCTTGGATTCTTCAGTTCTTTCGACAACAATTCTATTTTCTCTTCTTCTGTCATTGAAGAGTAACTCTTGTGTACACCAGCTTTAGAAAAAAGCTCTTCTACTGTTTCTTCGTGCAGTTTACTATGCTGTCGAACATCCAGTGCATTCAGATGAAAACCGAAAGTCAACGCCCGGTCGATCAGGTTCCTTAACTTTCCCTGTTCAGCGAGTTCTTCTAAGTCAGATCCAATTAAACTGTTCTTTATCAGCATCAGGTCGCTTATAAAGTCTTTTGCATTATAGTCTTCAGCAACTTTCAGAACCTGAGGCTTATCAGCATTAAGAACATCGATCTGCTTTTGAACCTTCTGCATCATGTGTGTCACTTTCCTGCGATAAGGCTCTCTTTGATACCTTCTTTCATATACATCAGGAAGCGGGTTTGTTATCTCCTCCTCCTTAAGAGATGCTTTCAATTCTTCTGAAATTGAAATTTCCTTGTAAGAAATACTCAGATATCTTCTCAACAGGTTAAGTTCTTCCATATATTTTGTAAGCACTGTGCGTCGTTGCTCCAAAATCGTTTCCCAAGTCACTGAAGAGGTTACATTCGGATTCCCATCTCTGTCGCTACCGATCCATGAACGATATTTCAGAATATTAGGAAGCTCAGTGCTTTTACCGTAATACGTTTCCAGCGCTATACGAATGTCATTATACACTGTTGGAATAGCATCCCAAATGGTCGTCGTGAAATAATACATCCCGTTTTCCACTTCATCCTCCACTGACATCCTTTCTGCCCGCACTTCATCCGTTAACTGAAGCAGGCGAAGCTGATTTGCTATATCCTTTTTTAGCAATTTGGTTTCATCAGCAGTGAGAACATCATGTCCCAACCTGTTGATCATGGAGGTAATCTGATGCTGCTTGGTTAAAATACTTCTTCTCTGAGCCTCAGTAGGATGCGCAGTTATGGTTGGCTGAATATCAATCTGCTCTAATACATCAATAACTTCATCAAAAGAATAACCTTCTTTTTTCAGAGAGTATATAGCCTCAGCAATACTTTCATTCCTTGGATGATCTTGTGTTTCTTCAAACTCCCGTTCCCGGTTTATTCTGCTTATCTCGTGTTGTTCCAGTGAATTCACCAAATGAAAGAAAGTTGTATACATTCTTAAAACTTCTTTAGCGTCGCCCAAATTAAGTTTTGAAGCATAGCTCTCAATCTCATCTTTAGCTTTAGTGTCATTCTCTTCCAATGCTGATTTTGCTAATTCAGGTAACTCTCCAAGGGTTTCCACAAACTCTTCTCCAAATTGATCTAATGCCAACTCTTCCAGAAACTCTGTAAGCATATCTATTTGTCTTGCAAGATTTTCATTGATTCCGCTTTCTTCAGCCAGCTTCTGTACAGTATCTTTCCAGTGCATTAAATTCTCTGTGTTTTTTGTTGATGAGTTTGAGTACTCTAAAATAACTAATAATTCTGGAAGCTATTAAGTTGAATCAAAATTATATGGATAATAAAATAAGATGTGAATGGGCAACAGGTCAGTTTGCAGAATATGTGGCTTATCATGATGAGGAATGGGGTGTTCCTGTCCATGATGACCGAACGCATTTTGAGTTTTTGATACTCGAAGGAGCTCAGGCCGGGTTAAGTTGGGCTACAGTTCTCAAAAAAAGAGAAGGATACCGGAAATCTTTTGGTGAATTTGATCCTGAAATTGTAGCACAATTTGATGAAGATAAAATTCAGGAACTACTTCAGTTTGAAGGAATCATCAGAAATAAACTAAAAGTTAGGAGCGCTGTAACCAACGCTCAAAAATTCCTTGAAGTTCAAAAAGAGTTCGGAAGTTTTGATAAGTACATCTGGCAGTTTGTTGGTGGAAAACCCATCATAAACAACTGGAAACAAATGAGTGAAGTCCCGGCTACTTCCCCTGAATCAGATGCTTTAAGCAAAGATCTTAAAAAACGCGGATTCAAATTTGTGGGAAGCACGATCATATATGCACATATGCAAGCTTGCGGATTGGTGAATGACCATACGGTGGATTGTTTTTGCAGAAAGTAATTAGGAATAAGTAAATAGGGGAATTAGGAATAGCTTTTAGACGCTTATTCCTAATTGAATAATTCTTAATTCTTAATTGATTCCTCAAGCCACGGATCAACCGCATCATTGATGTATTCAACCACAAATCCTTCTTTTTCTAACAACGCAGAAGCTGCTGCTGCTCTGGCTCCGGATTTACAATGAACCAAAACCGGTTTGTCAGTCGGAATCTCCTCTAAGCGATCCACCAATCTTGTATGTGAAATATTCAGTGCTTTTGGATGATGACCCTCACTGAACTCAGAACTCTTTCTCACATCCAGTAAATTAAAATCACCCGTTGGCATAAGTTCGTCAACGTTGTTGAAGTCTATTATTTTTGTACTAAATAATGTTTCGCCCTGCTTACCAAACTTTTCAAGATCTTCCGGTGTTGCATACCCTTTTATATTATCCAGCCCGATCCTTATCAAGTCAATTACAGCCTCATCAATTTTATTTTCATCGATGATCAAATAAATGTCCTCATCTTCTGAAATATAAGAACCTGCAATAGTATTGAATGTTTTATTGAAAGGAGCGTACAGAGATCCCTGAATATGACCGTTCATAAAAGCAGTTCTGTCTGATCTTGTATCAAGTATCACAGCGTTGGATGTTCTGGTTGCTCCTATCATGCTCTGAATACTTTTCTTTTCAGGAACTGGAGTTTCGCCTAAAATCTTTGGTCCTTGTTTGTTATCTCTTTTCATTCTTGCGAAATATAACGGAGGCTCAGGCTGTCCATCCAAAATGTAGTCCACGAAATCCTTCTCCGAGATCGCCGCTTTTATAGAACCGTTGAATCTTTGCTCATAACCAACCGTTGATTCAGGGACAGCTCCTAAAGCTTTTCCACAAGCACTCCCTGCTCCGTGTCCCGGCCATAACTGCAAATATTCAGGCATCTTTTTAAACTTCTCGATCGACTTGTACAGCGTCTTTGCAGATTCATCCATCGCTCCCACTTCCCCTGCTGCAGTTTCAAGCAAATCAGGTCTGCCCACATCACCTACAAAAACAAAATCGCCTGAAAGCAATCCCATTGGTTCATCAGTAGTAGCTCCATCTGTAACCAAAAAGCTGATGTGTTCCGGCGTATGCCCCGGGCTGTAAACTGTAGTAAACTTTATATTCCCGATATTGAATTCATCACCATCTTTTAATAGTTGATGATCATATTTACTTCCAATTACCCACTCATATTTCCAGTCTTTATCCCCTTCATCAGAAACCAGGATCTTAACTCCGCTTTCTGCAAGTTCTCTGAGACCTGACAGATAATCCGCGTGAATATGAGTTTCAGCAGCAGCTACAATTTTAAGCTTATTTTTTGCTGCAATTTTTTGATAGCGATCAATATCTCTCATTGGGTCTACTATAATGGCTTCACCTGATTTCTGACAGCCGACTAAATAGGCGTATTGCGCTAATTTTTCTTCAAAAATTTGTTGGAAGAACATGAGTTAGGATAAAAGTTCAAATTTCAGACAAAATAACAAGAAAACAGGTAACTAAAGAAATGTAATTCCCGTATTAATTTTGCTAACAAAAATTTTTGATATTGACTTAAAATCATTCATTTTTAAAAGGTCTCTATCTTACAATCTAAATTATTATTAAATCTATCGTAATGCGTTTATATAAATCAATTCGAGTGCTTCTTTTTTCGGTTCTTCTCTCCGGGATGATCGGCTATCAGGCAAGTGCTCAAAACCTCGCAGAGTTTGAGAAAAAAGTTACTGAGTTTACACTTGATAACGGACTACATTTTATCATCATCGAGCGTCACGAAGCGCCGGTTGCCAGTTTTTATACTCATGTAAATGTTGGTGGAGCTGACGAGCCTGTTGGAAACACAGGCATCGCTCATATCTTCGAGCATATGGCTTTCAAAGGAACCAAGTACATTGGAACTACTGATTGGGATGCTGAAAAAAAAGTAATTGATGAAATGGATAAAACTTATAAATCCTGGTTGCAGGAAAAATTCAGTTCCAATCCTGATGAAAATGTATTAGCTGAGAAATGGGCTAAGTTTGAAGAGTTGCAGGAAAAAGCAAAAACCTTCGTTGTAAACAATGAGTTCTCTGAGATCATACAAAATAATGGTGGAACGGGATTAAACGCCTCTACCGGAGCAGATCTTACAAACTATTATTACAGCCTTCCTTCTAATAAAGCAGAACTTTGGTTCAATCTGGAAGCCGATCGTTTTAAAAATCCGACCTACCGAGAATTTTATGTTGAGAAAGAAGTAGTTCGTGAAGAACGAAGAATGAGAACGGAATCTAATCCGATCGGTCGTTTAATTGAAGAGTTTGTTGCTGTAGCTTATACAGCTCATCCTTACGGTCGCCCGGTGGTAGGTTGGAACTCAGACATTACAGCAACTACTATTGAAGATGCGCGCGATTTTTATGACAAATATTATGTCCCGAGCAACATCACAATTGCTATTGCCGGTGATGTGGATCCGAAAAGAATGAAAAAACTGGCTGAAGAATATTTCGGAGATTTCAGAGGAAAAGGAGAGATCGCACCACCCGTAACTACTGTTGAGCCTACTCAGCGTGGTGAGCGTAGATTTACTATCGAAGGAAATTCTCAACCAATTATGATCATTGGATATCATGGAGTTTCTGATTCTGACGAAGATTTTGAAGCCCTTTCTTTGCTTGGAAATATAATTTCAAGTGGCAGAACTTCTGTTTTATACCAAAAACTTGTTGAAGAAGAGCAGCTGGCACTTCAGGTTGCTGCATTCAATGGTTTTCCGGGAACAAGATTTGGTTCACTTTTTCTAACACTGGCGATTCCTAATCAAGGTGTAGAACTCGATGTTTTAGAGCAACGTATTTACGATGAAATTGAAATCGTGAAAGACGGGTCTATCACTCAGGAAGAATTAGACAGAGCCAGAACTAACATCAGAGCAGGAATTATTCGAGGTTTAGCAAATAACACAGGATTAGCTCTCAACTTTGCTTCAACCTATATGACAAAAGGAGACTGGAGAGATGTATTTTTGCAACTCGAAAGATACAACGCTGTAACATTAGACGATTTACAGCGGGTTGCCAATAAATATCTCATCAAACAGACACGCACGGTTGGAGCTACTGTTAAAACAGATTCCTAATTACATAAAAAGAGTTTAAACCAATGAATATTATTATGAAACGTACACTTTTATTTACTTTACTTACGATGTTCGCTGTAACTGCAGCGGCTCAAAAGCGATATGATGAGATCAAATATCCTAAGCTTAATGAATTCAAAAAAGCTAATGTTGAAGAGTTCCAACTAGACAATGGAATAAAATTCTATTTAGTTGAAGACAAAGAACTTCCTTTGATCAGAGTCACAGCAACCATAAGAACAGGGAGTTTGCAGGATCCTTCCGGAAAGGAAGGGCTTGCGAGTATAACGGGAGAGTTGATCCGTGAAGGCGGTTCTGAAAACTATCCTGCTGATAAGCTAAATGTTTTGTTAGAAGACAACGCAGCTTTCATGAGCACTTTTATAGGGCAAGGATCAGGAAGTGCTTCCATGAACATTCTGAAAGAAGACTTTGATGAATTATTACCGGTTTTTGTAGATCTGGTAAGTAATCCTCTTTTTCCGGAAGACAAAATAGAGCTTTCTAAAACTCAGCGTAAAAGCGGGATTTCACGAAGAAACGATGATCAGGGAAGCATCGCTAACAGAGAGTTTAGCAAATTGATCTATGGTGATAACTCACCACTAACCAGACAAATCGAATATGCTACTCTTGATGCCATTTCCAGAGAAGATATTGTAGCTTTCCATAACGAAGCATTTGTTGGTAATAACATGACTTTTGGTGTTATCGGTGATTTTGATACCAAAGAGATGAAAAGGAAACTTGAAAAAGCTTTCGGAAGTTTACCTGCAGGAACAGAAAACAATCTTATCTATCCTGAAGTAAATTACAGCTTTCCATCAACCGTTAATTTCATAAACAAATCTGATGTTAACCAAAGTTATGTTTTGGTAGGTCATATTGGTGGTTTAAGAGAGAATCCTGACTATGCAAAACTTCAGATGATGAATCAGATTCTTGGAGGAGGATTTGCAGGGCGTTTATTCCAAACTGTTCGAACCGATCTAGGCCTTGCTTACGCTGTTGGTGGCGGTTATGGAAGTAATATCAATTACCCCGGTACTTTCTCTCTGTTTGTAATGACAAAAAGTTCAACTACAGCTCAAGCTATTGACGCACTAATTACTGAAGTAGAAAAAATGCAAACCAATCCTGTTACTAAAAAGGAATTGGATGATGCCCGAGATCGCTTCCTGAATTCTTTAGTGTTCAGATACGACAGCAAGCAAAAAATTCTGAATGAAAGAATCAGCAATGAGTACAACGGTCTTTCAAAAGATGCCTTTGATAAATATGTAGAAGAACTTAAAAAGGTAACTGTCTCTGATATACAGGATGTAGCTAAAGACTATTTAAATCCTGATAAAGTTCAGATACTTGTGGTAGGTAATGCAGAAGAAGTGGGTGATCAGTTACAGAAATACGGAAACGTGAATGAAATTGATATATCCATTCCCACACCAAAATCAGATAAAGCGGAAGTATCCGGTGATGCCACAAAAGGAAAAGAGTGGCTTGGTAAAATGGCTGATGCCGTTATAGCCCCGGGCACTGAATTCTCATCAGTTACTACCTCCGGAACACTGAATCAAATGACTCCCGGTGGAGCTATCACAATGAAGAGCACCACTACTATTTCTTATGTTGATTATAGCATAAATACAAAACTTGATACCCCACAAGGTACTATTGAAATGGAAGTAAACGAAAATTCCGGGAAAATGATGATGATGGGACAAGAGCAACAACTCCCTCCTGCTATGACTAAGCCTATGATTACCGAAGTAAAAACCGGTTATTTGAATATTGCACTAAATGCGGACGATTATAATGCAGAGTACTTGGGTATGGAAGAAATGGACGGCAAAAATTATGTAGCACTTAAAGTAGAAGCTTCAAATACCGTTACTTTTCTACTCGATCCCGAAACGGCATTACCGGCATATAGCAAAACGAGTAGTTTTAATCCTCAAATGGGTAAAGAAGTTGAGGTTTTAATTTCCTACAGCGATTGGAAAGTGGCTAAAGGTGTTGCTTACTCTTATGCTCATGAGACTAAATTAGATGGACAAGTAAGCTCCAGTTCTAAAATAGATACAGTTGAAACAAACTAATTAGAAAGTCTTTTTTTTAAACCCGATATATGAAAAATATATCGGGTTTTTTTGTGGTTTATAGTTCAAACTATATATTGTTCAGCAAATAATTGTCTAACTATGAAAAACTGGGATAACGAATATCCAAAGTCATCGGAATACGCTCACTTTTACTCTTCCTATGTAAATAATGTACCTAAGGAGAATGTTATTTCATTATTGAATTCCCAAATGCATGAGTTTTATACCATAGCAAATGCCATTCGTGGAGATAAAGCGTTGACACCTTATGCTGATGGAAAATGGACTTTAAAACAGATGATCGGCCATATGATAGAAACGGAACGTGTATTCGCCTACCGTGCTCTTTCAATTAGCAGAGGTGATAAAACCCCTCTTCCGGGAATGGATCAGGACGAGTGGATGAAAGACTCTAACTATAACTCCAGATCTGTTGCTAATCTCTGCAATGAATATCTTGCAGTTAGAACTTCAACCATACATCTCTTTCAAAATATGACCAAAGAAATGATCGGTCGAACAGGAATTGCAAGTGAAGTTGAATTTAGTGTAAGAGCTATAGCTTTTATCATTGCCGGGCACGAGTTACACCATCTGGAAATTATTCGCGAAAATTATCTGAAGGAATAAGAATCAGACTGACACTGCTTCTTGCATCCCAAATTCAACAATTTTAGTTACTAGTTTCTGTTCATCACAGATTTCATTAAGTTGAACTACATTTCCGTTTTTGATCCAATCTCTCAATTGATCTGTGAAATCCGGTTTAATATCATAAATGGCTCGGGCACCTAATTCTTCCAATGCAACAGCATTACAGATTTGTTCATATTGATTCCTGATTGGTATCACTAAAAGCTTTTTCCCAAGATACATGGCTTCAGAGGGTCCTTCGAAACCAGCTGAACAAAGAAGGCCTATTGAGCTTTCAAAACTCTTTAAAAAGCTCTCATTCCCTACCGGATTAACTTTTGTATTGTATTTTTCATAAGCCACATCGCAAGAAGAAGAAAATATTTCCCATCTTATTTCCGGAATTTGTCTGAATATGGTTACCAATGTTTCGTGATCAAAAGCCGGAAGATAGACAGTTACATGCCCGCCGGTTGTGGGATTTAGATCCTTTATAAGCGGCCTGAGAATCGGGGGCTCTATAAAATCATCGTATCTTTTGTAATGAGTTCCAATAGCTTCATTGCATGGAGCAAAGTGCTTGATGATTCCTTCTGCAACTTTTGATCTCTTTTGCGGACGAGGAGTTTTTTCAGAAAGAAATGCTGCCTGATGACTTAGGCCTAGACACTGTACTTCAGCCTTTTGGGCTGCCCAGGCAGTGACCGGTTCAAAGTCTGAGATCACGAAATCATACTCCTGAACAGGAATTTCTTGCATATCTTTAATAAAGCGAATCGGTTTAAGTGCTAATGCTGTTTCTAAAATGTGAATAGCTCCTTTACTATCGTAAGAAAGGCTTATCCCTCTCTTTTTAAACGCAATTTTTCCATCCAATTCCAGATTAAAATTGTAGCCACTTATCAATACATCTACATCGGCTGCTTCTCTCAATAATGGGATAATTACTTTTGCCCTGCTAATGTGTCCGTGTCCCGTTCCTTGTACTCCGTAAAGAATTCTCATCCAAGCATGCTTATATTTTCATTTGCATTATTTTTTATCATCTGATTGATTCGTGGAGGATCTTTCATCAATATATCTTCCTCATATCTATACAGGCACCATTCGTTTCCGTCATACTCAAGTGCAGTGAGGTTTTCAATCCAATCACCGGAATTCAGATAGATAACTGATCCTTTTTCATTTTCGAAGCCTCTTATCTTTGGCTGATGAATATGCCCGCAAACCACATAATCGTACCCTTCATCAATAGCCAATTCCATGGCTGTTACTTCAAAATCATCTATAAAACTAATCGCTGTTTTAACGCTGTCCTTGATCTTCTTTGAGAGAGATAATTTTCCGTATCCCAGTTTAACTGAGATGTTGTTAATCCATCGATTCAGCAGTATCAGTAATTCGTAACCATGACCTCCAAGTTTGGCGATCCATTTAGAGTGCTTCATAGTCACATCAAAAATGTCGCCGTGAAAAAACCAAACTTTCTCTCCATTCAGTTCTAATACCAATTTATCTCTGATAAAAAGTGGGCCAAGTTGCAGACTTGATACTTTACGAAGAGCCTCGTCATGATTTCCAGTCAAATAGTAAATATCCACACCATTTGTCATCATGGTTATCAGTGTTCTGATAACATGCATGTGAGCTTCCGGCCAGTAATACTTTCGAAAATTCCACATATCAACGATATCGCCATTTAGAATTACCCGTTTCGGATCTATCGAATTCAGGTATTGAGAAAGTTCTATAGCATGGCAACCAATAGTTCCGAGATGGACATCTGAAATAACAACCGTATCTAATTTTCTCTTCATAAATGCAGATGATTTTTGTCTAAAGAAACCAGATTGGTGTTATCCCTGTATTGATTACTTGTAATCATTCGGTAATGAGCTTGTTATGAAATTATTACTGATGGGTTTACTTTGCTCTGACCTATTAATGAGATTGGTTTAAAGGACATTCCTGTAATAACGATCCAGATTCATGCCTCCGCAGGAATGACCGAAATTGAGTTTTTATCGAGATCGGGTGCTAACAACACAGCCCGAAATTAACCGCCGGGCGTGAACGCCCTACTAGCATAAATTTCGTTGCGTGATTTTAAACCAGCAGATCCTTCAGGTTCTGCGACTTACGATTTACCCGCCTTCATTCGCTGCGGGATAAATCCCTCGCTGGTGTACCTGAGCAAATCTAAATCACATTCAATGTTCAGAATCAAGTTCACCAGAGAGGACTTTAGTCCGAACAACAACAAAGCTCTGTTTGCTGACCCTCCCCCGTCCCCTCCCTAAGATTAGGGAGGGGCGCTCCTTATGTCCAGAAAGATTCAGATAAGCTAGAAATTATCTTCAAAAGCAAAGTCATCTCGCGGCGAATGCCCGAGATCTGGATCTTTTTGAGGTTCTCACTCTTTGATTACGATCCAGATTCCAACCTTCATAGGTATGATCTTAAAAAAGAAAAGACCTCCTCTGTCTCCTCCTACAACAGGAGGAGGACTCGTTGATAAAATTAAAATCCATTCAGGAATTCTCCTCCTTATCCAAGGAGGGGCGAACTACTCAGAACCCAAGAATTTGTTTATGAATTGGGAAGGTCCGTTACTTCCTCAACAATCAAAATCCGTCAGCCGTGCAAAGCCCTACAGACGGAGAACTAGCTACCCATCATTTCGCTGGAAGCAGGGTAATGGAGGTTGTGTCAGCGTTGATCGGTGTGTCGGATATAACAACTAGAAACAATCCTCTCAAAGATCCTGAAACAAGTTCAGGATGACCCTATTTCTATATATATGCTCGATGCTGAGTTCTCAGAGTCTTTTAAAAATACAGGAACAAAAGTGAGATACTTTTCTTCCGACTAAAAGCTCTCTAAAATAAAATCTCTAACTCTTTTGAATCTTGAAGCTTTATTTTGCTTATTGAGACTAAATTCAAAACTCATACCATTAATTAATATGTCAGATTCAGAAGAAAAGAAGATCGTTCATGTTCATTTACCGGCTGATGAACCTTTTAAAACAACATTAACTGCCGGAAAACATGAAATCATTTCGGATGAACCTCCAAGTGTGGAAGGTGGACAAGATCAGGGTCCCGATCCATATGACCTTTTGCTAATGAGTTTGGGCACTTGTACTGCAATGACTATGAAAATGTATGCCCGCGGAAAAAAATGGCCGGTTGAGGATATTTATATCGAAATGCGACATAACAAACGACACGCTGATGATTGCGCAGATTGTGAAAGTTCCTCTTCAAAAATAGATACTATTGAAAAAGAACTCATCATCAAAGGTGATTTATCCCAAGAACAGCTGGATAAATTGTTAGATATCTCAAAAAAGTGCCCTGTTCACAGAACACTTATGAGTGAGATGAGCATTAATACTACTGTAGCCGATAAAAATTAACGAAACTACCAGGGAGCTGGAGGAGTTTCTATCTCTGTTGTTAAATCAAATTGAATACTGAAGTAGCGATCCGTTCCCAGTCTTCTCAGGTTATAAGTAAAGGTTTTTCCGTCTTCTATTTCTATCCACCAAACATTGCTTGCGGCGGCAGGAATTAATTCTGCAGTAAATTCGTCGGCAGGAAATGTTTGTAGATTTGATAAACCATGATTCGACGCTATGCCACCGTATTGAGTGATCTCATCTTCACTACCATCTTCATGACGGTGATCGTGCTTCAACTTAATTCTGTCATTGTCCAGAGTTAGTACCCAAGTTCTGGAACGATCTTCGCCGGCAAAAAATGGAATTCTTATTTCATTTTCTTCGCATGAACGAACATGCATCACCAACTTTAGTTTTCTGAATTCATCATCTTCCGGAGCTTCCAATACCTTGCCTTCATAAGCTTTTCCACAGATCTTCTCTATAGAACTCCAAAAATCCTGAGAGGGCTGTGCTGATAAAGTGGAACAGAAAATCAATGCAATTAAAAGGAATGTGTATCTCATATTTTTGTTTAGTTTGTATTGAGATTGGTTCAAATTTCAATCATAATATAGCAACAAAAAACTAACCGGAGTCATCAATGTCTGAGCTGATAAAATTATATGAAGATCATGTAGATAGAAAAAAACTCAAACATATTGTTGAGATCCTGAGAAACGGCGGATTAATCATTTATCCAACTGATACGGTATATGGGTTAGGTTGTGATATCACGAATAAATCTGCACTGGAAAAATTAGCACGATTAAAAGGAGTTCGGCTGGACAAAGCCAATTTCTCTTTTATATGTGAAAATCTGAGTAATTTGTCGGATCATGTTGCACAAATTGAAACACAGACTTTTAAAATTTTAAAACGAAATCTTCCCGGACCATATACTTTTATACTACCCGGAAGTAACAGCTTACCAAGCGTTTTCAGAAAAAAGAAAACAGTTGGTATACGCGTTCCCGACAATCAAATAGCTTTGGCGCTGGTTCGGGAATTAGGAAATCCGATCGTATCAACATCTATAAAAGATGATGACGAGATTCTTGAATACACTACTGATCCAAGTTTGATGTTCGATGAATGGAAACATCAGGTAGATGTGGTTATTGATGGTGGATTTGGTGGAAATGAAGCTTCTACAATTATCGACCTTACAGGACGAGAGCCTGTTTTGATCAGAGAAGGAAAAGGTGGAGTTTTAGTATAGTTGTTTAAACTAAGAGGCTCATAATTTTTGACCATTTAACCTAAGAACTTGGAATAAATGAACGTTAAACTCATTTCTGAGATGTTGAAAATTGTGTGTTCGCTAATCAAAAAAAGGGCTTGCCAAATAACAAGCCATTTGTTTAAAATTGTTTTCTTTGGTTTACTTGATTAACTGCATTTTGATTTCGTTGGTAAATGTTTCCCCTGATGAACCTATTGCCGTTAAACGTGCTATGTACACTCCACTAGATAAATTATCTGCTTTAAAGTTAGTAACATGAAACCCTGCTTGCACTGCTTGATTCACTAATGTTGCCACTTCCTGTCCCATAATGTTATATACCTTAATGGAAACCTCTGCCGTTTCTGGCACCTCAAACTTTATTTGTGTAGAAGGATTAAACGGGTTAGGGTAGTTGTTGGATAATTTAAAATCTTTAGGTAGTACAACCAAATCTGAAGGCAATGTCTTAAAAGGTGCATTTCCATTCACCCAAGCTGTATTATTCGAATAAGCCGATGAATAACTTGTTGTAATCGCTTTTACATTGTACTGGTAATTGTAGGGATTTCCACTCCCCATAACAATCCATGAATCGGTATAGGAACTGGATGTGGGAGAGCCTATTAATTCAGCTGGAAATATATATCCATCACTCAGTCTTTTTTTGGTGCGATACACATTATAATAATCAAGATCGGGTTCTGTGTTATCGTCCCAATCAAGATTTGGGAAACCAGAAGAGCCTAAGTTTGTAATGGTAAGGTTCGAAGGCGCTGTAGGCGGCGGAGCAGGTGGGTCAAAATTTGCGACACTATTTGTTCTATTATCCATAGCTCGGGCATTATCTTCAATAGCAAAAGTCCCTGTTGCTACACCTGAATAAGTTTCATCAGGATTAGAAAAACGATTTATTCGTGTACTATTACCGTTTGGAGGATATGACATTACAGTATGCCAATCAGATGGAGTATATACATAACCGTGCCCATAGCTATATACTGAATTAGTGGTATTTGAAGTATCATGTGCCGCACCAAGGTTATGCCCAACCTCATGGCTAAACGTATAATTTGAAGCCGCCACATCATACCGTGCTATTGAAAAGGCAAGACTTGTACTTGCAGGTTGCCATCCTATTCCCGCTCCACCTGATCCTGTTATCAGCACTACCAAGTTTGCATCATATTGATAGCGTAACTCATGTATATTTTCCATATGCCCCTGTAATTGACCTGAAGTATAATTTGAACAACTCCCTTGAGTTGGGGTAAATGATTGTGAAGTAGTTAACCTGCAAAGATCAAGTGCAGAAGTTCCACTTTCAGAGTAATTTACTTTTACCTTATGCACAACGTCAACAGTGGCATTTACATTACTTGTTATAAAAGAATCTCCTAAATTCCCTTCGGCAAGAGTAATTAAGCTATTCATATTGCCTGAGTAATTTGTTTCTGCTGCATTAGTATATGCTACTAAAATCTTAATAGTAGGCGTTACCATACTTTTATTTTTGGGGACGGCATTGTTACCATCTTTAATATCCTCCGGTATCATTGGTGATAATTCCCTGTCAAATTTAGATGGATCAATTTTAATAAGTAAGTGAAATTCAGTACCCTTTAGAGGTTGGATGTCAAAATTAACGTTACCTGATCGTACCATTCCTGTGAATTCAGAGTCTGATATAATAAACTCCGCTGTTGAGCCTACTTTGTTTTCATCTAAGTTCCCTACCCAACGTGTTTTCCCTGCGTTTTAGTCCGACGGATTAAAATTTCTTCCGAATCAGGTACATTGAATAAAATAGTCTCCCTGTCTTTTAGCATGGATAAGTTATTCACTTTTACTATAAACACATCACTCACTTGCTTAAGCAATGTTGTTTGTAGTATTAGTTCATCTTGAGTTTCAGTGAAACTAAGAGCAGATTTTTCGAATTGCTCAAATACCCCTTGTTGACCGATACATAGTATAGGCGTGAACATTCCTAATATAAATAGGATGTATTTTGTGATGTTTTTCATTCTTTCTCTGTTTATTTATTAGTTTAGCTTATATTCTAAAATTCTCCATTGACCCAATAACTCTGGTTCATCATCTATTATTGAATCTAATCCAATGATACCGACTGTAGGTTTGATATAATAAAAATGCGTTAGTGTGGAGGTAGGTGAAAAATCATTATTTTTATACACATAGCAATTTTCAAATGTTCCTGCAGGCGTTACCACTGTTTTTGTTGTATCTATTAACTCTATAGTTCTGCTGTTGCCAATTAAAAATTCACCATTCTTACTATCATATATAGTAGACGTTGATTTCCAGGCATCCCCAACTTTCGCAGGATATTTATATCTTCGATTGTTTATATACAACGAGTCAACTTTAGCCCATCCGCCTAAAAAGTAATGGCCGTCCGGTCCATTAGCTTTTATGGGTAATACAGCGTCATCTACAGGTCTTGTATCATACCTAAAACGAACTGATTCAAACGCATTTACTATAATATCTTCGGCTATAATTTGTCTCTTACCTATTACTTCTTCGCGAACGGTATCTGTATTGGACGGGTCTAAGTACCATTGTTCATATACCCAATAATTTCCAACTTCAAGGGGAATAAGCTCATCTACCGGAGCAACTAATTCTGTAAGCTCTTCATCCTCATTTCCTATAAATCCACACCCTCCAACTATTATTACTGCCGAAATAAATGTTAAAAATATCCGTAAATGCATGGACGCTCTCTGATTATTTGTAAATAATAAACTTATTAAATAAGTATTTAATTAAACAATTACTAATCTCCCCTGTAATTTACTGGGTTTTATATTTATATTATAAATGCAAAGTTACAAGATTGGATAAGCATGAGATGGACAGATGAAATTTTAACAAATGAACTAAATAAGAAATTAAGTTTATAGTCTTGGTTTGAACTGGATGTTTAAAGTTCTTCAGTTCTTTGTGGGAAGTTCAATTCCTCCAATTCTGCAATCTAAGAAGCAAGATCGCTGCTCGTTGTGTCTGTGTTTTGAATTTTGGAATCAGTCCGGTTTCGTTTATAGTATGATCATCAGCACCGCTCATTCCAACTGCGTCGATCGCCATATCTACAAAGTCAGCAGTAAAAGAAACATCGGCAGCTCCGGCTTTAAGTGGATTTACTGCTACAACCTCTCCTTGTCCAAGATCTTTACTTACTTTTGAATAAATGGAAAGTAATTCTCTGTTACCATCGGTTGGTGCCATGGGCGGGTAACCCGGATAGAAAGTTAGCGTAGCTTTGGTTTGAGGTCTGTTTTGAGCAACGATTTCCTGCATTTTGTTTTTAACTCTTTCAACCTGTTCCGGTGATAACCCTCTAAGATCTCCGGATATTATTACTTCTTTAGAAACCACATTGTCTTTCCCGAATGCAGTCCCTGATTTATTAACATCATCATGTTCGATGGTTGTTCCACCAATGATCATTCCCGGATTGAAGGTCAGAAATTCTTCTGATCTGAGTTCTTCATAAAAAGCATTCAAAATTCGTGATGCTTCAAAAATAGCTCCTGCACCAACGTCTTCTCTGAATATCTGAGACGAGTGCGCCGGATTCCCTTCCGTTTTCAATTCCCATTTTATGGAACCTCTTCTGGAGATATTAGCAGTTGCCGGGTTTCCATCTCCGTTTTCAAAACCAATGGCAATATCTGCCCATTTTGCCGCATCGATCAACGCTTTTTTGGAAAGCTCGAGTGGCGATCCACTGTACTCTTCATCTCCGGTCATAACCACCCAGATATTCATATCCTTCAATTGATTGTTTTCTTTCAAAGCTCTCAATGCCTGAATCATGATCACGTCTCCGCCTTTCATGTCGGCAATACCGGGAGCTTTCATGGTGTTTTCATCAACCATAGTCATTTCCTGAAACGGAGAATCTTTTTCGAATACGGTGTCCAGGTGACCTATCAAAAGAATCTTTGGAGCATCTTCGCTTCCAAAGTGTTTAGCAATTAAATGACCTGAACGATTGAACTCTGAGCCATCTTCCCAACTTGTTTCAAAACCGAGATCATCGAATTCTTTCCGAAGCACATCCCCTACCTGCTTCACTCCTTCGAAATTCATGGTTCCACTATTGATGGCTATGATCTCTTTCAGAAGTTCTAAGCCATCCTCATTGTTGTAATTAACTCTGTCTACAAGTTTACTTTCAACTGCAGAAAGTTGTGCAAGCACATTTGATTGTATAAATAAAAAAGAAATTATTAGAACTATTGCTTTCATGTCAATCAGTATTTGATATTCAAAATTGGATATTCAATATTCGTTATTGAATACTCTACTCTCCTTCCACTTCCTCAATTGCGTAAGCATCGATAGGAATACAAGAACACATTAAGTTTCGGTCGCCGTATGCATCATCTACTCTGGAAACACTTGGCCAGAATTTATTTTCTCGCAGATGTTCCAATGGGAATACTCCCTTTTCACGATCGTAGTCACGATTCCAATCTGAATCCATAACTACTCTCATCGTGTGCGGAGCATGTTTTAGCACATTACTTTCTTTATCAGCTTTGCCTTCTTCTATCTCACGAATTTCATTTCTGATCTCGATCATAGCATCACAAAAACGATCCAGCTCTTCTTTGCTTTCACTTTCTGTAGGCTCTATCATTAAGGTTCCTGCAACCGGGAAACTCATTGTTGGTGCATGAAATCCAAAATCCATCAAACGCTTTGCAAGATCAACTGCTTCAATTCCTGCGCTTTGCTTAAATGGACGCAAATCAATGATAAACTCATGCGCCGAACGACCGGTTTTACCTGTGTAAAGGATCGGATAGTGATCGTCCAGAATATCTTTGATGTAATTAGCATTCAGAATCGCCATTCTGGTAGCGTCCGTCAATCCTGACTCTCCCATCATAGCAATATATGCGTAAGAGATTGTCAAAATACTTGCACTTCCGTAAGGCGCGGCCGAAACAGCAGAAATTCCGTTTTCTCCACCTGTTTTGATTACAGCATGACTCGATAAAAACGGTGCTAAATGTTCTGCAACACCGATCGGTCCCATTCCCGGTCCACCACCACCGTGTGGAATACAAAAAGTTTTATGAAGATTCAGATGACAAACATCCGCTCCGATAAAACCGGGACTAGTCAAACCAACCTGAGCATTCATGTTTGCACCGTCCATGTAAACCTGCCCACCATGTTCGTGGATCAGATCACAAATATCTTTGATACGATGTTCGAACACTCCATGAGTTGAAGGATAAGTAACCATCAAAGCTGCAAGTCGATCGCTGTATTTTACCGTCTTAGCCTCCAGATCATCCATGGAAATATTTCCGTGCTTATCTGTATCAACCACAATTACATCCATACCAGCCATTACTGCACTTGCAGGATTTGTACCGTGAGCAGAATTCGGAATTAGCGCTACATTTCTGTGATCATCTCCTCTGCTTTGGTGATAAGCTCTTATCGTCATCAATCCGGCATATTCGCCTTGTGCACCGGAATTTGGCTGCATAGAAACTTTATGAAAACCTGTCAACGAACTCAACCATTCATCTAATTCATTGAAAAGTTGAGTATATCCTTCTGCTTGTTCAACCGGAGCAAAAGGATGCATTTGACCAAATTCAGGCCATGTAACCGGTATCATTTCTGCTGTTGCATTCAGTTTCATCGTACAAGAACCCAGCGAGATCATCGAATGAACCAGTGAAAGATCTTTGTTTTCCAATCGCTTCATATACCGAAGCATCTCATGCTCGGTATGATACAAGTTGAATACAGGATGGTCCAGATACTCTGAAGTTCTTGCTAATTCTTCCGGCAATTTTACTTCCGCTTTTTCTGCATGAGCTACCACATCAAAGTTTGAAGTTCTGCCCTCCGCTTTTGCAAACACAAAAAGTACTTCCTGAACATCTTCCAGCTCTTTGGCTTCATCAAAGCAAATCCCGATTCTGTTGTCGCCTAAATATCTGAAGTTGATCTCGTTCTCTTCTGCGATCTTACGAACTTTCTTTTCAGAAGCTTTAACAGTGATGGTATCAAAAAACACATCTGTTTCCACAGAAACGCCCATTGCCTCTAACCCGGACTTGGTAAGTTTAGTCAAACCATGAATTTTTGATGCGATCTTTTTTAATCCTTTCGGTCCATGATACACTCCGTACATTCCCGCCATCACTGCCAGTAAAACCTGAGCGGTACAAATATTTGAAGTCGCTTTTTCCCTACGGATATGTTGCTCACGGGTTTGAAGGGCCATTCTGTAAGCCGGTTTACCTTCAGCATCCTGAGTTACGCCAATTATCCTGCCTGGAATTTGTCTTTTAAAATCTTCTTTAGTTGCGAAATAAGCTGCATGTGGTCCGCCGTAGCCCATTGGCACGCCAAATCTTTGTGTAGTTCCTACAACAACATCCGCACCCATTTCGCCGGGAGGTGTAAGTAAAGTTAAACTCATCAGATCGGCTGCAACTACAGCGTGTACTGCATTTTCGTGAGCTGATTCTATCAAACTTGTGTAATCAATTACTGATCCATCTGTAGCAGGATATTGCAGCAACAGTGCAAACAACTTTGGATCTGTTACATCTACTTCATTATGATCTCCAACTACAACTTCAATGCCGATTGGCTCAGCTCTGGTTTGGAGTACATCAATTGTTTGAGGATGACAGCGATCACTCACAAAAATTACATTCGCTTCCTTTCGCTTAGCTCCTTTTCTCTGCCCCAGCAACATGCTCATCGCTTCCGCAGCAGCGGTTCCTTCATCCAGTAATGAAGCGTTGGCTAATTCCATACCTGTAAGATCGCTTACCAATGTCTGAAAATTTATCAGTGCTTCAAGTCTTCCCTGTGCGATCTCTGCCTGATACGGAGTGTAAGCTGTGTACCATGCCGGGTTTTCTAAAATATTTCTCTTGATCACATTCGGCACATGAGTATCGTAATAACCCATTCCAATGTATGATTTGAATATTTTATTCTTTGAAGCTAGTTTTTTAAAATTTGCTAAGAAGTCAACTTCACTCTGAGCTTTGGGTAAGTTGAGTTTTTCCTGTAAGCGAATATTTACCGGAATGGTTTCATCTATCAGCTGATCAATTGAACCGGCTTTGATGGTTTCGAGCATTTCCGTAATTGCTTCAGGATTATTCCCGTTATGGCGATGTGCAAATGTTTCTTTTTCAAAGCTGATATTCATTAAACTAGCTTCCTAAATATTTATGAATTGAGTTTTATTGAAGTCGATTTTGACGCTTCAGGATTGCAAACAAGATATTAACCTGAAAGGCTCCCAAAATTACAAAAAATAGATTATAAATAAGCGTAAAAAGCTGTTCTTAAAATACTATTTCTCACATTTTTTTGATTTATTATAGTCTTGTATAAAAAACATCAATCTTGAATACATTTACCATGAAATTTTTTAGAATAACCGGTTTTTTATCGGTATTAATTCTCAGTCTTTTTGCGACTCCGATTGTTGCTCAGGATGCCGATAACGGGCTCAAAATTGTCACTGATCCCGAAGTTATTACTTTGGATGTAGGTCAGGAACTTCAACTTAAAGCAATGCTCGTAAACGCTGAAGGAGAAGTTCAACCTGACACTATGATCTTCTTTTCAAGAGCCAGACGTTCTCTGTCAGTGACCAGAAGTGGACTAATGAAGGCGCTGGAACCGGGGACTTATACTGTAATTGTATACAAAACAGCTCAGGGTGATCATTCTGTTATGCGGCAAAATGTAGAGGTTAAAGTCAATTATCCCAAATTAGACAGAATTGTGTTCAATGATGTACCCGGAAAATTATATGCAGGAACTTCATTTCAATTGGAAAGCAGAGTGTATGATGTTTTAGATTTTAAACGTGAAGATCTGGAAGTTTCCGATTACAAATCTTCGAATCCGAAAGTGCTGGATATAAATCAGTTTGGAAGAATTAATGCTAAGTCTACAGGAAAGGCTAAAATTACAGCTACCATTGAAGGAGTTTCAGAGACTCAGGAAATCGAAGTTATAACCAATCCTGTAGCTTCAGTTGAAATTTCTGTAAATGAAGAAGTTGCCAGAACAGGAGACGTTTTAACGCTCAAAGCAGTAGCTAAAGACAAAAAAGGAAACGTGGTATCTGACGCACCCATAGTTTATTCATTTACGGCAAGGCCGGACGATTCCAGAGGTGAAGCTGCTCCTGCCCAAATCGAACAAAACGGTAAATTTGTAGCTAATAAATCCGGACTTTACACAATTGCGGCGAGAAATTCCGGTTCAGTGGCTGAAACCACTGTTAAAATAAATCCAAGAAATGTTCAACGGGAGGTTGAGATTCTGGGAAATGCGAAAGTAACAGACGTTCCAACTTCTGATCTTTGGATTTGGGAAGGCGTTGACGGCAGAGATTATGCAGCTACGGGTACACACGTTGGACGAGGCGAAGCATTCTTCTGGGATGTAACAGATCCGGAGAACATGATCGCGATCGATACTATTACTGTTGATGCACGTGTGGTGAATGATGTAAAAGTTTCAGAAGATGGAAAAATTGCAGTGATCTCTCGTGAAGGTGCATCTGACAGAAAAAATGGATTGGTAATTTTAGATGTTACAGATCCGGCTAATGTAGAAATTCTTTCTCGTTTTGATGATGGTTTAACGGGTGGAGTTCATAACGTGTTTATTTATGAAAACCATATCTATGCAATCAATAATGGGCGTAGATATGATATCATCAATATTGAAGATCCTAAAAACCCGTACCGTGTAAGTCAGTTTGAGCTGGATACTCCGGGACATGCAGTTCATGATGTCTGGATCGAAGATGGAATTGCATATTCATCAAACTGGTCAGACGGTGTTGTAGCTGTTGATGTTGGAAGTAAGCTTGGTGGAGATATGGAAAGCATCGGTGGTTCTCCCGAGAACCCAAAGATGTTAGGAAGTTTTACGTATCCGAGTGGCTGGAATCATGCAGCTTTTCCATTCAAGAGTAAATCATCCGATAACTTTTATATCGCTGCCGGTGATGAAGCTTTTCCCGGAGGGATTCCTGCAGGCTGGATTCATTTCTTTAAGTTAAATAACTGGGAAGAAGCTGAAGAAGTAGCCCGCTACGAAGTCCCTGAAGCCGGAACACACAATATCTGGATCAAAGATGACGTAATGTATGTTGCTTACTATCAAGGTGGACTAAGAATCGTTGATGTTTCAGGTGAACTGATGGGCAACTTATACGATCAAGGCAGAGAAATAGCAAAATTTAAACCAGCCGTTAATGAAGGAATTGGTCCGAATCAACCAATGTCGTGGGGGCCTCAGCCATATAAGGATATGATATTTGTATCTGATATGAATTCAGGACTATGGGCAATAAAACTAAAACCTGTTCAGGGAACAGCAAGTAACTAATTACAAAAACAACTATGAAAAAAATAAACTTAATATCAGGAATTGCAGTTCTTGCTGTCGTTTTACTGGCAGTGAACTCAAAAGCGCAGGATAAAAAAATCGTTTTTGAGAAGGAGATGCTTTCTTTAAAATTAAATGAGGAAACAAAGATCTCAGCAAAAGTAGTGGATGCTGAAGGAAACACTACTCAGGATTCTTTGGTATTTTTCAGCAGAAATCGCAGATCTTTGATCGTTACTCCGGATGGGAATGTTAAAGCAATTCAATCTGGTAAGTTTTCAATTATTGCACGTACTCTCACTGCAAACAGAGCAGACAGAATAAGCGCAACACTTGCTGTTGATGTAGCTTATCCTCCGGTAAAAGCTGTTACATTTTTGAACGCACCTGAAAACTTTTATAATACAACCACCATTTCTTTAGAAACAGAAGTTGTGGATGAAGCAGGAGTAATCAGAGATAATGTGGGTGTAAAGTTATCCAGTTCTAATCCTGATGTTGCAAGCATCGATGCATACGGAAACCTTAAAGCTCATAAAAAAGGCAACTTCACAATTACTGCAAAAGCTGAAAACAAGACAGCTACCTGGAAGTTCAAGGTTTCGGAAAACCCCATTGCGTCAATGGTTATCGATCATAATTATGATGGAAAAACCATCCGCACGGGCGACGTAGTAACATTCGAGGCTTTAGCGAAAACAAATAAGGGAGATTTAGTTGGAGACGCTCCGATCAAATACACATATATTGCAGAGCCTGATGACAATTTAGGACAAGGTGCTTCTGCTCAGATTGCACAAAGCGGAAAATTTGTAGCCAGCGATCCCGGATTATTTACCATCGTAGCTACTTCAGGAGACAAATCAACAAGCACTACAATTAAAGCGGTGCCAAGAAATGTTCAGAGACCTTTAACTTTAGTTGGTAAAGGAATTGTTACCCACACAAGAACATCAGACCTTTGGGTTTGGGAGGGCGTTGACGGTAGAGATTACGCTGTTACAGGAACCTGGGGTGGAAACGGTGAGGCAATCTTTTGGGACGTAACGGATCCAAGTAAGATCATTCCAATTGATACTGTAGTAGTTGATGCTCGTACCGTGAATGATGTAAAAGTTTCAGAAGATGGAAAAGTAGCTGTAATAACTCGTGAAGGAGCTTCGGATCGTAAGAATGGTATTATCATTCTGGATGTAACAAACCCCCGTGATGTTAAAATTCATTCAGAATATACTCAGGACCTAACCGGCGGAGTTCACAACACATTCATTTATGATAATCATGTGTATGCAGTGAACAATGGCCGTAAGTATGACATCATCAATATAGATGATCCAAAGAATCCTAAAACCGTTGGTGTTTTTGAATTGGATACACCAAGTCATTCTATCCATGATGTTTGGATTCAGGACGGAATTGCATACTCATCTAACTGGAGTGATGGAATTGTAGCTGTTGATATCGGAAGTAATGCAAGCGCTGATCTTCCGGGAGCAGGTGGTTCACCTGAAAATCCTGTACAGCTTGGAAGTTATGCTTACCCAAGTGGATGGAATCATGCAGCGTTCCCATTCAAAAGTGAATCTACCGGAGACTTTTATGTTATCGGTGGTGATGAAGCTTTTCCTTATGGTTTAGATACTGAAGGTGCTAACAGAGCTGCGGGATGGTTGCATTTTGTGAAGTTTGATGACTGGGACTCTCCTGCTGAAGTAGCTCGTTATCAGGTACCGGAAGCCGGAACTCATAACTATTGGGTTGAAGGTGATATTCTTTACGTTGCTATGTATAATGGCGGTGTAAGAGTTGTTGATATCTCCGGTGAGCTGATGGGTGATCTTTATGATCAAGGAAGAGAAATCGCATCTTTCTATCCGTCTGACAATGAAGCATATATTCCAAATGCAACATTTACCTGGGGACCACAACCTTACAAAGGCTACCTTTTTCTATCCGATTGGAATTCAGGAATCTGGGCTTTGAAACTTGGTGAAAGTACTTCTCAGGGAACAAATTAACTTAAAAAGAAGGAGCTTAACCGGCTCCTTCTTTACTTACGTTTGAACAAATTAAACAAGTATTATCTCTCTTATGAAGAATCATAAGCTCTTTTCATTTTTACTAACAGCAATACTAGTATTTCTTTTAGTACCATCTACATCCTTCTCTCAAGACTATTATGTGTATGTAGCAGCTGAATCAGAGGATGAAGTACATTTAATTCATCTTGATGGAAAAACTAATAAAGCAGAAATAGCTAAAACCATACAAGTTGGTCGTTATCCAACAGAAACAGATGGCCCGCATGGCATAAACATTTCTCCTGACGGTGAGTATTGGTTTCTGTCGATCGCTCACGGAAATCCTTACGGGATGCTGGCGAAGTATAAAACAGGTACCGACGAGTTGGTAGCTACAACAGATTTAGGAATGTTTCCGGCAAGCATGGAAATATCCAAATCAACCGGGCTTTTATATGTTGTCAACTTTAACCTTCACGGTGATATGGTTCCAAGTACAGTTTCAGTTGTAGACCCAGACTATATGGAAGTAATTACGGATATTAAGACAGGTATAATGCCCCATGGCTCCAGAATTACTGACGATGGTACCAAACAGTATCATGTTTCTATGATGACTGATGAACTTTACGAGATCAACACCGCCGGATTGGAGGTAAATCGTACACTTAGTCTGAAAAAGAGCTCCATGAAAATGGATAAGATGAAAGACCACACTGATGATTCTGAAGAACATAAAAAGAATCATGAAAAGCACATGAAAGATGGTACTCACGAAGAGCATTCAAAGAAAGAAAATGAAATGAAGGAAGATCACTCCGGTCATGATATGGACGGCATGAAAGACAGCAGCATGAAAATGATGCATGCAAAGCCGGAAGTAAAACCAACATGGGCAGATCCGCATCCTACAAAGCCACTCGTTTATGTAGCAGGTAATGGCTCGGATGAGATCATCGAAATTGATACTGAAAAATGGGCAGTAACTCGTCGTTTTAAATCAGGAAAAGCCCCATATAACTTAGAAGTTAGCCATGACGGTAAAATTCTGGTAGCCAGCTATAAAGGTGAAGGAGCAACCGGTATTTTTGATCTGGAATCAGGAAAAGAAATTGCCAAGGTCAAGAACAGCCGAAAAGTGACTCATGGAGTTGCCATTTCATCTGATAACAGATATGCTTTTTTATCAGTTGAAGGAATAGGTGGAGAACCCGGGTCAGTAGATATTATTGATCTGAAAACCAATGAAAGAATTGCTGTAGTAGAAACAGGAAAACAAGCCGGCGGAATAGTTTTCTGGAAGCAAGTAGCCCAATAGAAGAATTTAACTGAACTAAGTAATCAAGCTCCTTTAATTCACTAAAGGAGCTTTTTTTTGGCAAGTTGCTAGTAGTTTATAACCAAAGAAATAAGGTGGGTAGCTTTTTGGCCTCTCTTCTTAAGCTCAGAGACAGTCTCTTCATCCAACACTTTTACATCGTATCCTAACCTCTCAGCAATTATTGTAATAACAGGATCCAACATGCCATCTTCAGTATTCAGTCTTACATAAGCAGAGCGGGTTCTTAGATCAATTCTATTTATTGCCTTGTGTAATAATTCTGCACTTTTTGCTATCTGTTCTAACTCATAGCTAACATTCTGCTCTAATTTCGGCTGAGTATAGTTTCTTTTTGTTACGCTTACTGTTGAAATCTCATCTTTGACCTTATCATGTTGAAGCCATTCAATTCTATAATCCATTTCATCAATAAAGTAACGTACATGTTCTGAGTAATGTCCTTTGATCGTGAACTTTACAGAATTATTAAGAACATTTGAAACTTCTTCTATATCTACATCAAACCAGATTATATCTTCAGGAAGAGCAAAAGAATCTTCGGGATTTTGCTTACTTTTCTTTTTTACAAGATCATACCCTTCATTCTTTATTCCTTTTATGTTTAGATCACCCAGATCTACAAATAACTTTACAGTATCATCTTTTTGAGAAAAAAAGTCTTTAATAGAATTTGAAATTTTTACCTGAACCTGATCAACATTAAAAACAATCCTAACTTTACCTTCCTTAATTGGTAGTTGATACGCTTCATTCTTTTGATTCATGTGACTAACCCAAGCCCTTTTTTACTTTAAACCTATCTATTGATAAAAGGTAAGTGAAATAAGATATCCCAAACTATAAAATATTCTTATTTAATGGATTATAATATTTAGTCTTGTCTAAAAATTTATTAAGTTTAGAAAAAAATTTAAGCATATGATTCCAGAATTTTTCTACGAACTTAATCCGATAGTACAAGCACTTCTAGGTGGTTTATTTACTTGGACCTTAACAGCACTTGGGGCTTCTCTTGTTTTCTTTACCAAAAAAATAAATTATCCACTTCTAGATAGTATGATGGGCTTTGCTGCAGGAGTAATGATTGCGGCGAGTGTATGGTCTTTAATTATTCCTTCAATAGATATGGCTGAAGCACAAGGTTCTATTCCCTGGTTACCTGCTGTTATTGGTTTTTTAGGAGGAGGTTTATTTTTAAGAGTTGCTGATCAGTATTTGCCGCATTTACATCTCGGTTTTGACCGATCTGAAGCTGAAGGTGTTCCAACTAAATGGAGGCGCTCAACTTTACTGGTTCTTGCTATTACGCTTCATAACATTCCGGAAGGATTAGCTGTTGGAGTCCTTTTTGGTGCTGCCGCTTCAGGTGTGGATGTTACAGGTACAGCAACTGTAGCAGGAGCTATTGCCTTGGCTATAGGAATTGGAATTCAAAATTTCCCGGAAGGAATGGCTGTATCTTTACCTTTAAGAAGAGATGGTGCTAAAGTAGGAAAGAGTTTTTGGTATGGACAGCTTTCAGGAGTAGTTGAACCTGTTTCTGCAGTAATAGGTGCCGCTGCTGTTATTTTTATTACTCCTATTCTTCCTTACGCTCTTGCTTTTGCTGCCGGCGCAATGATATATGTTGTAGTTGAGGAACTCATTCCTGAAAGTCAACATCACGGAAATACGGATCTAGCTACATTGGGAACTCTGGTAGGGTTTTGCGTGATGATGGTTCTTGATGTCTCATTAGGCTAGATCAATTTTCATTACTACAGCGGAATCAGAACAGATTTCGCTGTATTGTTTTGTCTCTTTAACAGCTTTTGGCGAGTTTTCCTTTACAATTTTATAAAAACCTGCTTTTATAAAAAACTTCTCTGCATCAGTTGTTAATAAATAAACTTCTGAATACGATTTCTTTATTGATTCAGTAAGCACTGCTTTGGTAAGTTCAAAACCAATTCCCTTTCCTCTGAAACCCTGATTCACGGCAAGAGATCTCAGCAACCCCGAATCACTGATTTTTTCAAGACCAACACATCCCACCAATTTATCATCATAAAAAGCTCCCAGAAAAACAGACGCACTTGGATTTAAGTCTGAGGTTGGAAGTTCGCAATCTTCCAATAATCGGATGATTTCAGAAGCGCTCACTTCCCTTATTTTCAACTTCTTACTGTGTTGAGGCATAATCCGTTTCACCATTTAAAAGCCATTTTCTGATTCTGCTTACATCAGTGCTTTCAAGGTCATTGATACTAAACTCAATTCCTTTTGCTCCTGAAGCAGCCGTGACAGCCAAACTGGATATCTTTTTTCTTTCCTGAAATGGATTTATAGTTTCTTCAATTACCTGTACTCGCTTTCTTCTTATAAAGGCCGTTTTTCTATTGAAGTTTCTGAATTGCATTGTGATCATTTTGGAATCAAAATATAAACCTGCATCCTTATATCTCAACCAGCCTAAAATTGTAGCCGGAATAATTAAAAAAGTCAGCAACCATCCAAAATCCCAGAAATACCAAGCTACTGGAATTGCCACCAAAAGCAGGTAATTAGGTCTTCTGAGATATCTGAAAAAAGATCTTTCCGGAGGTTTAACTTCCAATTCAGGGATATGGAAATCTGATAAAAACCGATCAAAGAATTCATGCATTTTTGTACGTGAAATAAAAGGAACCAAAACTATGGAGCGTTCTTTTGCATTTTGCTCAAAGCCTGCACTTTCAACGTATAGCATTCCACAGCCTAACGGCTGTCTTAAAACACCTTCAATAAACCTAACAGCCTGTATTCTGTCAAATGGAATGGTTATATGCTTTCTTTCGATAAGACCTGAGCGGATCAAAAGTTCTTTCTCTGTCTTTTTAACGCTAAAGTCTGAGTAATTAAAGATCACCCCCAGAAAGGAAAATGTCCATGATATTATGAGAATCACTATAACTACCGTAGCAACTAAGGTAAAGTTATTCAAACCGGGCATCAGACCTTGTATATACTCAATAGTTTCATCTGTTATCACAGCGTCAAGTTGACCGGAAAACGCTCCAAGAATAGAGGCAATTAAACCAAAGTTTCCGGATGTAAATGCTGCCATCACTAACTCTTTAGATGATATCTTCCATTCGTCCAGAAATTCATCCTCACTACTTACTCCTTCATCTTCGAGTAACTCATCCCCTTCTATTTTTACCCGATTATTATTGCGAAGCTCTCTTTTCAGCTCTTCTGCTTCTTCAAAGGTCATCGCATTTATGGTGGCACTTTCTGTCCCACCCCCGGCGGTTTTTACTTCTACTTTAACAAGCCCAAAAACTCTCTGAACCAAACCTTCAGTCACATCAATAACCTGGATCCGTTCTTTAGCCATATAGACTTTTTTACGAACGAAAATTCCTTTTTTTATCTGGAGTTCACCATCTGAAATTCTGTACTGAAAACGATACCACCCTGCTATTCCTGAAAAAAATGTTAATGCCATTGTTCCGATCAGTACATAAACAAAGTAATCTCCTCCGGCCTGACGTGTACCTACAAAAATAAGAATCAGGAATGTGACAAAATTTTGTCTTACAGCAGTAAAAAGACGATCAACTGCCGCCGCCCAATGTTGCCTTCTGAATTCAGACATCTTCTTTAACCTGACGAACTAACTGAGAAATTTTATTACGCACCTCGGTTGCGGTTTCATCATCAAGCGCCGGAATCTCGTGTGTTGTAGCCGCGGTTGATATTTTTACTGATGACAATCCATATTTGCGATAGATCGGACCCTGATTCGTATCAACATGCTGAACTCTGTTAATGGGAACAACCGTTCTTGTTTTGAAAACAAAACCTCTTAACAAATCAATTGCGTCATCATTTACTTCATAACGCCATCTCTGCCAACGTAAATTTGGAACCAACAAACCAATAAACAGATACAAAACCAGTGAAGGTATCACAGAAAGGATCGAAAGAATGAGATCAAATTTATTTATTCCGATAGAGATTGATATATAGGCAATTGCAGGGACAAACCACAGGATTCCAAATATCAACGCTGAAAAACGCCAAGCTTTAATTGCTTTCTTATCAATTCTGGATTCCGGAATATGATTGATCATTATATCTGCTCTGGATTTACTTCGATTCCCGGAGCTTCATGCTCCTTTACGCTAAACATAAGCAGTAAACCGATCAATAGCAGAACAAGAATAGCCGACATTCCAAGTCGCTGACTTCCAAATTGAACAGTTAATAAACCTACTAAAAAAGGACCAATAAATGAGGTTACTTTACCTGAAAGAGCCAACAATCCAAACATCTGGTTTGTTAAATCAGGAGGTGACAATCTGGCCATAAAAGATCTTGACGCTGCCTGAATTGGTCCGACAAAAATTCCGAGTATTAAACCCCATACAATAAACCATGTCACATCTTTAACAACAATAAGTGCAACTAATGGAATCAATAAGCCCAAGATCGAAGCGTTAATAGTGAATTTACTTCCTGACTTATCATCCAGCCAAGCGAACCCGAAAGCTCCTAATCCCGCAGTAACATTTAATCCTATTCCAAACATCAGTATCTGCTCTTCATCCATATCAAAAGTTCCTGCAGCATAAACACCCCCCATAGCAAATATGGTCACTACAGCATCATTATAAAACATCCTGGCGAACAAGAATTTTACAATGTTCTTAAACTTTTTCACTTCCTTAATCGAAATAATTAATTGAGCGAATCCAAAGCGAACTGATTCTACGATCTTTTTATTTAATGATGGATTATCAGGCGTTCTAAAAAATAGAGGTAAACTAAAAAGAGCGTACCAGATTGCCGTTAATATGAACGTAGCCCTTACAGGTTCTGCAGTTTCAGCGTCCAAGCCAAGCCAAAGTCCGTCAGTTTGAATAAATGCCACCAAAGCCACCAGCAAACAAGCTAATCCTCCCGCATAACCCATTCCCCAACCCCAGCCACTCCATCGACCCAATTTATCAGCCGGAACCAAGTCAGGAAGCATAGCGCTGTAAAATATAAATGCAAACTCAGCTCCAATTGTAGCCATAAATCCCATTCCAAGAGCAAACCAAAGTGAATCTACTCCGGGCTCAGCATACCAAAGCAATCCACAAGCAATTACACACAAAACAGTAAAAGCTGCGATCCATGGTTTTCGTCTTCCCGCCTGATCTGCTATAGCACCAAAAACCGGAGCTCCGATTGCTATTACAAGACCTGCAACGCTTATCATATTTCCCCATTGAGCAGTACCAATCTCTACATTTTCAGCAATGGCTTTGGTAAAATAAGCAGCAAAAATAAAGGTCTGTATAATTACGAAGTAGGAGCTGTTCGCCCAGTCATACAGCGCCCATGCAAAAAGTCCTTTCCCTTTTGGTTTTTCAATCATGCATTTAATTCCCCATAACTTATGAATTCCTGTAATACAGGATTGTTGAATATCGGTTTAGAAATCAGAAAAGCAAAATAGGATTTTGTACAAATTTGTAGTTTAGCTTTTATTCTATTATTTACAGAAATATTCAACCCACTTCTTATTTCGGATATTTCAAAACAACTAACTTTTTCGGATGGTCACTAAATACATAATTCTGGGATTATATGGCCTTATTCTTGTATTGATAGGAGTTTTTGCTTCCAGAAAAGTTAAAACGCTTAGTGACTACTACGTTGGTGGAAAGAATGTGGGGTTTTGGGCGGTAGCTTTTTCTGCAAGAGCTACAGGCGAGTCGGGCTGGCTTCTTTTAGGATTGACGGGCATGGGAGCTGTTGCCGGCGTTTCCGCATATTGGGTTGTACTCGGTGAAGTTTTAGGAGTTGCCATTTCATGGTTTTTCATGGCCAAGCCATTTAAAAGATTAACCGATCAGTACAATTCAATAACCGTCCCTGATTTTCTTGAAAGCAGATTCAAACCAACATCAAATGTATTGAGGAGCATTGCGGCAACCGCTCTTTCTGTTTTTGTAATTATCTACGTAAGTGCTCAAATAGATACCACCGGAAAAGCATTCGAATCATTGCTTGATATGAACTACTTCACCGGTGCGTTGATCGGATTTGTCATTGTAGTATCCTACATATTTATCGGTGGTTTTTTAGCTTCTGTCTGGTCTGATTTTTTCCAAGGCACAATGATGTTTTTCGGGCTTATTTTATTACCTGTTATTGCCTGGTTTATGATCGATAGCGGTGGTGAGTTCATTAGCGGTTTGAAGGCCATAGATCCGGGGCTTCTTAGTATTTGGGGAACCAGCAGCGATCCCTGGATCAACGTATTTACCATTTTAGGATTTGCCATGATCGGACTTGGTTTCTTAGGATCACCTCAGATCTACGTTCGGTTTATTTCTGTAAAAAATGAATTGGAGATCAATAAAGGCCGATGGGTAGCCATTGGTTTTACACTGCTGACCGATGCTGCTGCGGTAACCATTGGACTTTTGGGAAGATATTTATTCACTGAAGCAGGACAAGATCCGGAAGCTATTTTAGGAACCGGAGCTGAAGATGTACTCATTGTTTTGGTAGAACATTTATTACCTCTCACCTTAGTTGGTGTTTACATAGCGATAGTACTATCTGCAATTATGTCTACCATAGATTCGCTTCTGGTTGTCGCTTCCAGTGCTATAACAAGAGATTTCTATCAAAAGATTTTTAACCTCGAATTAGCTGACGACAAATTATCCAGATTATCAAAAATCGTGACTTTAGTTATGGCTCTAATTGCATTAGGACTCTCTTTTTCAGTAGCTGTACTATCGCCTGACCGAACAATTTTTTGGTTTGTGATTTTTGGGTGGTCGGGAATTGCAGCTACTTTTTGCCCTGTAATTATCCTTTCTCTTTTCTGGAAAGCTTATTCTGAAAAAGGAGCTATCGCCTCAATGATCACAGGTTTTGCATGTGTTCCTTTTTTCAAATTTGTGGTTCAGGAAATTGACGGCATTGGTATTTATTTCGAAAAGCTGGATGTACTGGCCCCTTCTTTTCTTTTATCAATGATAGCCGGATATATTTTTACCAAACTTTATCCTGCTAAAGATTAAGTACTTTCAGTATTTAAGTTGAGGATATTTCTATCCAACAAACTTGTATCCAAAACCATGAACGGTAAGAATATACTTTGGGTAACCGCTATCTGCTTCAAGTTTTTGTCTAAGCCAGGCAATATGCACGTCAACGGTTCTTGTTGATGGGACTGCGTCATATCCCCAAACCTCATTTAGTAATTGATCTCTTGAAAGAATCACTCCTTCGTTTTCAACCATAAATTTCAACAATTGAAATTCTTTAGATGAAAGACTAATCGTTTCTCCTTCTTTCTTTACCTCAATACTTTGGAAGTTGATCTCTGTATCGCCAAAAGCAACAATTCCACTCGCGGAGGATTTCTTTTCGGAAGTTTTCTTTCGTAACTGAACTTCAATTCTTGCCAGAAGCTCCATCATCTCAAATGGCTTTTGCATATAGTCATTCGCTCCCAGTTTTAGCCCAAGAACTTTGTCTACCACCTGCCCTTTTGCAGTCAGCATTATAATCGGTGTTTCCACTCCGGCTTGTCTTAGATCACGACAAACATCCAGCCCTGATTTTTTGGGTAACATCAGATCAAGAACAATTACATCAAAATCATCAGATTTCGCTTTCTGAAATCCTTCCTCTCCATCATTTGCAGATTCTACTTCATAATTCTCATCCACTAGCCTGTCTTGTAACGTCATCACAAGACCTGGTTCGTCCTCAATTAAAAGTATTCTAGCCATCATGCTTATTTTTATTTAGAGGAATTATCAATGAAAACACAGAACCTTTTCCGGATTTGCTTCTAAGAGTAACTTCTCCGTTATGAGCCAATGCAACTTTCTGTACTAAACTTAAACCAATCCCATTGCCCTTTACCTGATCTTTCACAGATCGTGTTCCTCTGAAAAACGGCTCAAAAACTTGTTTCTGCTCCTCTTCCGGAATCCCAATTCCATTATCAATTACCTGAAATCGAACAGCATTGTCTGATCTATATTCTAACTCCTCTACTTTTAAACTAACCAACTTTGATCCATTGCTAAATTTTATAGCGTTTTGAATTAAGTTTCCAATAGCTAGAAATAAGGCATCTCTGTCGGCAAAAATATAATCCTTTGAAGTATGAACAGAATATTCGAGTGTCATCTCTTGTTCTTCCAAAAGTGTTCTGCATTCGGCGTTAATTTCCTCAACAAAGCTTTTGATTTCAAAATCCGAAAACTGATATACTTTCTTACCTGATTGAATTCCTGAAAATTCCATTATTTGATCTACCATATCGCTGAGTCGGCGACCTTCTTTCAACATCAGCCTGGCATATTCCTTTTTACGTTCTTCTGATTGAATAACTCCTTCATTCAGGTTTTCTGCAGCAGACCGAATAACTGTTAAGGGAGTTCTTAGCTCGTGAGAAACTCCGGCAACAAACAGCATTTGTTTTTCCGCGAGATCTTGTGAACGCTTTGAGTACAAAACAATCATTCCTACACAAAACCCAAGTATCAAAAGTATTCCAAAACTTATCGCAAGGTTACGGTTCTTAGCTTTATTGACAAAAGTATCCAGAGAACCTTCTTTAAAGCTGAGCCAAAATTGCCAACCAGCTGTTGTAAAATCTGCAGAGAACGAAGTATTAATAGTAGTATCCCTTTTAGCAGTAAAAATGGAATCTTTCTGAGCAGATTTATAACTCAAACGTCTTGTTTCATTACTTAAAGCTATACTTCTAACAGATGATGATTTATCACTGATTTCGATACTTTTCAATTTTCCGGACAATGAATCTATCCCGTTTAAAAAGGGGTTTACATTTGCTCCATCAGCATCAGTTTGAATGATAAATACACTGGAGAAATCAATTTTTCTGAGGTTTTTTTTGTAGTCAGGGTCCGGAATGTCGGCTCCTTCATATGTTGTTAAATAAACCGTCTTTGAAATATCCGAGTCGTTATCTTCTTTTACTATGCTTATGTGATATTGATCTTCGTAGGATTCTGAAAAATAGGTTTTAGCTATATCAGGGATTATTTCATTTTTTATTACTTCATCATCCAACTGCAGAAGCACTACATCATCACCCTGATCAATATTAAGACTAACCTGCATATTTTTACCTGAATTTTCATTTTCTACTGTTATCAGATCAAGTAATTGTACAGGAACAGCAATTAATGTAGGATCTCCAAATTCAGGCGATCTTATTAGATCAAAGCTGTTGGATGCGTGCTTTTTTGATTTTTTTTGTTCATCAATCCAATTTGTAATATGCTTTGTTTCCCGAAATTCAAGAAGTCTTGCCGGGTCAGTATTGAAAATATTTACAATGGGGTTACTCCCATAAACATCCTCCACAAAGAACACAGAATCTACTAACTGTGGATATTCAGCAGTTGAAAGCCAATTCAGGAAAGATTGTTCGAGTAATTGTTCGACATCAGATTCGCCGGTGCTAATCTGGATTTTAAAAGTCTGATTTAAAGAACTAAATCCTCTGTTTAAATCAGATACAAAATTTTCTGTAGAGGCTTCAAGATTTTCTTCCAGACGCTTCTTTTCTGCATCGCTTACACTTCCCAACCAATGATATTGCAGCACTGCCAACGTAATGAGTGCCACTATCATGATTCCCAGGAAACTATATATAGTCCATTTATTCTGCATGATTGAAATTAGGTGCTTTTGATGTCATTCGAAAAATTTTAACTCCGATTTAACATCCTTAACAAACATTTTGCGAGTGCTTAACAACTCATAGTGTTCAGTTTCGAATATTCCTCCCAACAAATCAAATAATGAAACTATCTATGAAAATAAAATCACTGATACCACTAATTACAATTATCACCGCACTGCTAGCTATCCCTGCTAAAGCTCAGGAAACAAGAACGATGACTTTCGATGCTGCCACCTCTTTAATGCTTCAGGAATTTCAAGCCATGCTGATTGAAGAGGACGGAGAAATTAAAGTTAGAGTCAGAATGGGTAACTCTGATGAACCCGGTGATAAACTGGAACGAGGAGACCTCATTATAATGATGAATGGGAAAAGAGCAGGCAGCATCGCTGAACTGAGAAAAATATATGATTCAGTATCTAAAGATGAAGAGGTAAAAATTGGAGTACGAAGAGGTAGTGAACGCTTCATTTTAAGAAAAAAGAAAGGAGATACTCCGGAACCAGGTGCCGGAGGCAACAGAATGGTAATGAGTATGGAAATGTCTGGTGACGGGCCTGCTACAGTTGTTCCGGAATTGGGACTAGTGCTTTCTGATAGCAATGATATGGTAACCGTTCAGCGTGTTTTGGCACCATTATTACCGGATGAATTCAAAACTCTCGATCTAGAGGGTTACAACATTGTTTCTATTAATGATGAAAAACCTGAGAATTCTGAAGATGCAAAGATGATCATTGATGCTGTTGAAATCGGATCGAATCTCACTTTCGAGTTTTCAAAACCTGATGATGACATCAAAATTACGATCAAAAAGCCTAAAGCAAAAGGTAACGTAAAGCTCAGCACTGATGGATAAATTCTTCTGTTTTTTATTAATCCTACTGGGAATTGGGTTGTTAATACCAACCACTTCAACAGCTCAAACTCCTTTCCCTAATGCACGAGATGACAGCTATCCCTTGTTAGGATTAAAACGGGCAAAAAGTTCGTACGAACGTGCACTTAGTGAAATGAACCGAACTGAAGAACTTTTTGAAAAAGATCTGATTTCCAGGGAAGCCTTTGAGCAAGCAAAGAATTCGTTTCTGGATGCTGAAGTAAATTATCAGCAATCATTACTGGTACTACTTTTTGAGCAGCAATTTGTAAGTATTGTTAACGCAGTTAAATCTCAGGAAGAGAATGGCAGGAAAAAAGTTCGGGTAACACTCGCTAATACTTCCGGGGCAACCGCGGAGTTTTCGCAAATTATTGATATGGAAGATGAGTTATTTCGATCTCTTCAACCGGATGTGATTCACAATGTGTATGTATCACTTGGTAATGATGATGGAGCCATCATCAGCAGTCCTTATGAGATCAAACTTTCTGAGTTACGCTCGGGGAATCCTACAACCGTTGAGTTTGAATTACTACAGGATGTTGACGAAGCTACTGTTAATATCATTTACGGAAACGGTTCTTCCAGGAATCCGAAAGTATTTCTTCAGAAAGATGCTTCCGCTAATAAAGTACTTATACAATCAGAACGTTTTTCGCAGGAAATTGAACTTGGAAGCGATGCTACTTTCGGGCTTGGACTGGAATTATTCAGTGGTACAGATGACACCTATAAACTGGAAGTTGTAAACCTTCCACAATCTGTAGCCCGCTATTTCAGCGAGGTTGGAGCTCAGGGGAGAATCAGTCAGATCAAGTTCACGGAAAGTAATAACACACGTCAGACTAACCTGAATATCTCGTTACCGGATCGTCCCACAGAGAATGTGATCATGGATCAACCCATAGATTTCTTTGTGATGGCAGTTCCTCAGGATAAAGTTACTGAAGTGAATGATCGCAGAAGAGAAATCTGGACTGAAGAAGAAGTTAAAGCGTTAGATGTAGGTTATGTGAAACTGGAAATGATCCCAAAAGGTGTTGGAAAGCTGGCTATAAAGGCTCCACAGCTTTTTAATACTGCTGAAGAAGGACAACCTGTCAATTTCACTTTTACCGTTGTAAACGAAGGCTCACGTCGATTGGATAACATCGAATTTGAAATGGACGCTCCGTTTCAATGGGAGAAATCCATTAATCCTGTAATCATTTCTGAACTTGGAATACGGGAAGAAAAAACGGTAACACTTACTCTTACTCCACCTGAAGATGTAAGCGTTGGAAAATACGAAACCCGGTTAAGATCAACTTCATTGTCTGACAATCAACCGGTAAACGCAGAAGACAAAACATTCACTGTTCAGATAAATGCAGAAGCCAGCATTCTGGGTACTTCACTGATTCTCTTTCTCATCATCGGGTTAGTAGGTGGGCTCGTGTTTTTCGGAATTAAACTATCAAGGAAGTGATGGGGAACAAAGTTGAAATAAAAATCTAAATCAAAATTGCCTTCAGCTAACAGCATTCAGCTTTTGTAATTAACTAACAAAAGCTGAATGCCAAATGCTGACAGCTGAAAACACAACATTATGGAAACTGCAAACGAGACAATCAAACAAGCTCCTTTATTGGAAGCCCGAAATCTTACCAAGGTCTATGAAGATGGAGTAAAAGCTTTGGATAATCTGAATATCAAGGTAATGCCGGGCGAAATTTATGCAATGCTGGGCGGAAACGGAGCCGGTAAAACCACTACCATCAATATTTTTCTGGATTTCATTCAGCCAACAAACGGAAATGCATTTATAAATGGAATCGATTCAAATTCAGATCCACTGGAAGCAAAAAAGAATGTGGCTTTTGTTTCTGAAAATGTTCAACTCTATCCTAATTTTACTGCTATGCAGAACATAGACTTCTTTGTTCGATTGGGTGGTAAGAGCAATTACAAAAGATCAGATTACGAGAACGCACTGAACAGAGTGGGACTTCAAAGTGAAGCATTTGATAAAAAACTAAGAGACTTCTCAAAAGGAATGCGACAAAAATGTGGTATCGCTATAGCTATTCTTAAAAACGCTCCGGCAATTTTATTGGATGAGCCTACATCAGGATTAGATCCAAAAGCCGGGAAAGAGTTCACAAAACTGATTGGTGAATTGAGAGATGAAGGAAAAGCGATTCTTATGAGTACACACGACATCTTCAGAGCTAAAGAGATTTCCGATCATGTTGGGATCTTGAATAACGGCGAATTGGTTGCTCAACGAACGAATGCGGAACTGAAAGGTGTAAATCTTGAACAACTCTACGTGGAGTATATGGCCGGATATATGGAAGAAACGGATCAAAACCTTGTATTAACAAACGATCTGAACTGATAATATTAATCGTCATTTGATAATGGCAGTTTTTTCCAATTAACAAATGACAAAGCCCAAATAACTATGTTTAAATTAATATTTATAAAAGAACTCAAAGAAATTCTGCAAAGCAGTCGGTTCACGATCAGTTTTGCTGTGTGTTCGTTATTGATCATTCTGTCTTTCTTTATGGGAGCTCAGAATTATTTAGCAGGAAAAGCACAATACGAAGCAGCTAAACAAGAAAATTATAATCAGATTGCTGCAAACACGGAATGGATGAGCGTTAATCATAGTATTATGCTGCCACCTCAACCTCTCATGGCTTTGGTTACAGGAATTTCAAATGATATAGGCCGAGATATTGAAGTACGTGGCCGTGGAGAACTTTCTGCTCAAAACACACGATTCAATGACGAACCCATTTTTGCGATTTTCAGATTTATGGATCTGGAATTCATTTTCGGAGTGATTCTTTCTCTGTTCGCTATCATTTTTGCTTACGATGCCATTAATGGTGAGAAAGTAAGTGGAACACTAAAGTTATGCTTCTCCAATTCAGTTTCCAGAGCATCTTTTATTGCCGGTAAACTGGCGGGATCTTTCGCGGGACTTTCTGTGGCTCTCATTATTCCGCTCTTAATAGGGTGTGCTTTGCTCCCTGTGCTCGGAGTTAATCTTACAGGTGATGAATGGTTGAGATTAGGCTTAATTCTGATTTCAGGTCTGGCTTATTTTGGGTTATTTCTGGCTTTGACCATCGGCATTTCTGCCATGACCAATAAACCCTCAAACTCATTCTTAATTGGTTTGGTAGTATGGATCTTTGCGGTTTTGATTACACCAAGGGCTTCAGTTTTGATTTCAGGGAGAATGGTTGAAGTACCAAATGTAGACGAGATCACATCGGAAAAAAACAGATATCGTTTTCAGTTGTTCGCTGATGATCGCCCAAAAATGGCAGATTTCTCTGTTCCGGAAGGTACCGAACCTCAGCAGGTAATGCAGGAATTCTCAAAGTATATGAGTGAACTTTCGGAAGAACGAGCTAAAAAAACCGAAATATTTGAAGAGAAGATCAACGAGCAGTATATCAACAAAAGAAGACAGCAAGAGCGCTTAGCGTTATCTTTATCAAGAATTTCTCCTGCTTCCGTTTTCAGCATAGCATCCACTGAACTTGCAGGTACTTCTTTAGGACTACAAAACAGATATATGGATTCTGCTCAGGATTATCAGCAAGTCTATAATGATTTTATGACCGAAAAAACCGGAACCGGCGGTATGACAGGCTTCAGAATGATCATATCCACAGATGATGATTCAGGCGAAGAACCGGAAACCATTGATGCTTCTGAGCTACCGGAGTTCGAATTCCAAAAAGCGACTTTATCATCAACGGCAAGCCGAAGCTTACTCGATTTGGGGCTACTTATTCTTTTCAACATCGTTTTCTTTGGGGGTGCTTTCTTTGCCTTCCTGAAATACGATCTACGTTAATTAAAACGATTTAAGGATTTATCATGATTAAACTATTGATTGAAAAAGAACTAAAAAACATCCTTCTAAGCCCGAAATTTGCGGCGACTTTCTTGGTTTGTTCTATTCTGATCTTAACCAGTGTCTACATCGGGGTTCAGGAATATCATACAGCAGTTGCCCAATATGAGGCGAACCAGCAGATCGCTACTCAGGATATTGCACAAGCCACAAATTGGGGAAGTGTTCGAAACCAGGTACACAGAAAACCTAATCCCATGCAGGTTTTTGTATCCGGGTTACACTTCGATGTAGGGCGTGTTTCTAGAATTTCAGGATTTCAGGATGTGAAACTTACTCGCAGTCCATATTCTGACGAGACACTTTTCGCATTATTCAGATTCATTGATCTTACATTTATTGTACAGGTTGTATTATCACTATTTGCCATTTTATTTACCTACGATGCCATTAATGGTGAAAGAGAAAACGGAACACTCAAACTGGCTTTTGCTAATTCTGTTTCCAGAGCAAGCTACCTGATCTCTAAATTTGCGGGTGTTTGGATCGGACTTATTATTCCTTTATTGATTCTAATTCTGATCGCATTACTTATTACAACACTGATGGGAGTTCCCATTTCCGGCGGTGACTGGGTGAGCATTTCCAGCTTTATAGGGCTGTCTGTTTTATATGTCACCTTCTTTATTGGGATTGGACTTTTAGTTTCGACCATCACCAGAAAATCATCATTATCATTTCTGCTTCTTTTAGTAATATGGATCGGTGGCGTGTTGATCTTACCAAGAATGAGTGTAATGGCATCGGGTCAGCTTGTAGAAGTGGAATCTATTGCCCAAATAGAAGCCAAACAGGAAGCCTACCAAAAAGCACGATGGGATGAATACTCTTCAACCATTTCAGAAACATGGAGAAAGCGTTCCCAAGAAATGGAAGGGATGGATGATGCCGAAAGGCAAGCATATCGCGATGAAAAGGAATGGGATTGGCTGGAAGAAGATGATGCTGCCAGAAAACAGGTACAACAAGACATTACTGAAAACAACAGAAGACTTATTGAGGAGACTTCTAATCAGAAGAAACTTCAGGAAAGAGTTGCATTCAGTTTAGCTCGAATTTCTCCTGCTTCTTCATTCCGTTTGGCTGCCATGAATATTGCCGGTACAGATATTGATATGAAATCCAGATATGAAGATAGTATGCGGGAGTATCGTGATAAATTCACCGATTTTACTCAAAAGAAGCAATCTGAAAGTGGATCACGTGGTGGGTTCAGTATTAATGTTGATTCAGAATCAGGAGTGAAAATTGATTTTGGAAGAGATGATCAGACTTTGGATACCAGCGAAATGCCACAGTATTCCGCTCCTGTTTTAAGCACAAGTAATGCGCTTTCCAAAAGCATTCTTGACTTCGGATTATTGGGTATTTTTATAATTTTAACTTTCGGTGGGGCTTTTATCTCTTTTCTGAGATATGATATGAGATAAGGCATACATAATCTGTAAGTGCCTTTAAAACAGCACTTACAGATTCATTTTTATATTATTTATATGCCCGAGATAACCATCTATAAGATGAATCCTTTTTAAAATTGATTTTTTGAAAGTATGTCAGAAATTAAAACCTACCCCAATTCCTGCACCCAAACCAACTCTGGTTCTGTCATTATCATCTAAGCTTTTTGTTAGCTGATATGTTAAATGGAGATTAAATACCAATCCTTTGCTTCTGTCACCCAGGTCGGCACCTACTCCTACACCTATACTAAAAAAGCTGGCTTTATCATCGTTTTCATAACTTTCAAAAAAGGCATCTTCACTTATTGCATTATCTATATGAGCACCCGTCAAAAAATATACTCTTCTAGTGTACTCCTCATAGAAATCCCGTTGATAATCAAATCCAATTGAGAAATAAGAATCGGAATAGGAGCTATTATCATCATAAATATAAATACCTGCTATCTTGAAGTTATCTTTCTCGTTAATTGGATGCAGGTAATAAATACCGGTTCCCCCTAAAGTAGAAGCCGTAAGTCCAAGTTGCTTCGTTCCTACAAATTCTAGTGGTTTTTTTGTCTGGCTGAATAAACTTGTTGAAGCCAGTAAAACACTGAGTACAATCAGTAAAATTATTTTCTTCATTTGGATATTATATATTCATAATTGCATGATATAACTTACTATTTAAATAAATGTTTTATGCTATAAAAAATATTGTATTCTTTTTTCTTATAAAAAAAGCCCTGCATTCCTGCGGGGCTTTTTAAGTGTTTAGTGTATCAACTAAGTACTAACTATATAAGTTAGTTTTCGAGTGCTGTCTTCCAGACAGTTTGATATCCAAATTCATTTTGCTTCTCTGACAATTCCTTGATGGATTGTTTGATCAGCTTAACGATCACATCTTTTTGACCGATACGGTTTAATGCGTTTAAGTCAGAAAATTCTGACTCACTGAATGAAACACCCGGACCTTGAATATTGCCGTTGAACCACACATTCGAGGTTCCATCATAACCCTGAGTTTGACCGGATACCCGATAGCTCACATTAGGAACAAGTACGATAGTATTATTTTCTCCTCCGGCAACCTGGTAGTTAATTACTATGTCCATAAAAGCATCCATATTCATATCCCGCATTAAACGAGCTGAAACACCATCGTCAGCAATAAGAGCGGTTGTTCTGTCTCCCAGAATTTCCCCCAGAGAGTTAGGAACGAGTCGTTTAGTGTTTCTCAGATTTTTAGCAATGTACTCTTTGGAATTTTCATCTTCGGGAGTATAAAACTCATCATAAATTGAATTAGATGTAATTTGATCCACATCCACTACCGAAGCTCCATAATCATTTCTCAGCATCGAAGTAAGATCTCCGTAGATATTTTCCAAAAACTGATCCCAGTACTGATCATCCAGTTCAGGAAATTGAAAGGTGGTTGTAGTTGTTGTTATCTCACGATAACCGGTTGCATAATTATCTCTTTCTGAAGTTTCAGTTTCTTGTTTATAAAGTGTACCTGAAACACTCAGCGAAGATATACCGATTCGTTGTATATCAGAATCCAAAGGACGAGCATACCATGCGTTCGATGAATTTGCGGTATATTTGAATTTTCCTGAGCTTTCTTCGGAATTTCCTTTTATCTGAACCCATGCGCGACCTTCAGCATCGCCCGTTACATTAACAGGAACCGTATCAAAAGATCTCATATCCTTTTTAAAATAATCAAATGGTTGTACGGAAGCCCCTCTGTCCGATTCCAGAATCATGACCTGTAAATGATTCACACCTTTCACCCAATTGGTTACATCTTTACCGGTAGGGCCACCGCCTGCTATGTGTTTATGTTTAAATGCATCAGCGGGGACAGTAATTTTGTTGTTTATTACAGCTGATTGGAAATAAGCAAAACCTTTGGCTCCAACTGCGCTGGTTATCAAAGAAACAATTACTCGTTTACCTTCTGCATCCGAGTCGTAATCCAATTCTATTTCCAGATCTGAATTCAGGTCTACTGTTGGGGATGCACTATTGCCATTTATACTTTTGATTCTTACCGATGGTAACGAAGATATCTCAAACTCAGTTGATTCACCGTTAGAGCTTGTCAATGTAACCGTTTTTGTAGACGTGTCTTCCGCATCAAATCTGGCGTAATAAGCGCCGCCTCCATAACTCTTGGCTTCCACTCCATTTACAGTAACTGTTCCGTCCAGAGCAATAACTCCAATTGCACCTCCCGGCTTAACCAGTTGTACTCCAACCAGGTTTTCACCTTCTTCCCAATCTTCGGTACCCAATGTTGTAATTCCTACATCTGCGGAATATACATTGGTTTGATACATTCCGATTGCTGCTATGTTATTGAAATCCGCCTCTTTTTTGGTCATGAATTTCAAAGCCACTTTCCCTATCTGTTGCTGAACTGTGGCACATGAAAGCACCATGGTAGCCAGTCCTAAAACCAGTATTCTTTTTGAAAACATTTTGCACTCCTTTTATTATTTCACTCGATCGTGAGTTGACGGAGTCAAAATGCTCAGAATGTTCTCGCTAATAAATCACCCGAATGGGGTATTTTTGGATGCTATCTCGTCAGCTTTTTGTAATGAATTCGTTGAGGCTGATCTTCAGAAATGCCTAAGCGTTCTTTGCGATGCGCTTCATACTCTTCGTAGTTTCCTTCAAACCAATAAGTTTGGCTGTTTCCTTCAAAGGCCAGAATATGAGTAGCAACACGATCTAAAAACCACCTATCATGAGAAATAACAACTGCACAACCGGCGAATTCGAGTAGAGCTTCTTCCAAGGCACGAAGTGTATTTACATCCAGATCATTTGTCGGCTCATCAAGCAGAAGTACATTTGCACCTTCTTTCAACATTTTGGCTAAATGAACACGATTTCTCTCTCCACCCGAAATTTGGCTTGTTTTCTTTTGTTGATCACTTCCGCTGAAATTGAATCTGGCAACATATGCTCTGGAATTGACTTCTCTGTTTCCGAGTTTCAGGATTTCGTGTCCACCTGAAATTTCTTCCCAAATAGTCTTACTTGGATCTAGTGGTCGTTTTTGATCCACATATCCTAGCTCAACCGTTTCGCCAATTTCTAGCTTTCCGGAATCCGGTTGTTCTTCCCCAATAATCATTTTGAACAACGTCGTTTTACCCGCACCATTTGGACCAACCACTCCAACAATCCCACCCGGAGGTAATTGAAACTCCATGTCTTCAACCAGAAGCTTATCTCCGTATCCTTTTGCTACGCCTTCGGCGACGATCACTTTAGTTCCCAGACGAGGTCCGGCAGGAATAACGATCTGCATATCATCATTTCGTTTTTCCTGATCCTTTGCCAATAACTCTTCATAAGAATTGATACGAGCTTTGCTTTTGGCTCTCCTTCCCTTCGGATTTTGACGAATCCACTCCAATTCCTGTTGTAATGTTTTTTGTCTGTTGGATTCCTGCTTCTCTTCCTGGCGAAGTCGTTCCGATTTCTGTTCCAACCAAGAAGTATAATTTCCTTTGAACGGAATTCCTTCTCCTCTATCTAGTTCCAGAATCCATCCTGCAACATTATCTAAGAAATAACGATCATGCGTTACAGCGATTACAGTTCCTTCATAGCGAGCTAAATGTTGCTCTAACCACCCCACTGATTCCGCATCTAAATGGTTTGTCGGCTCATCCAATAATAGAACATCTGGTTTCTTCAATAGCAATCTACAAAGAGCTACACGACGAGCTTCTCCACCGGAAAGCACTTTAACGGAAGTATCTCCGGGAGGACAACGGAGAGCGTCCATTGCCTGATTCAATTTTGCATCCAGATCCCAAGCATCAATTTGGTCTATCTTTTCCTGAAGTTTTGCTTGCTTCGCGATAAGTGCGTCAAAATCTGCATCCGGATCTCCAAAAGCCGCGTTTACAGCTTCGTATTCATTGATGAGATCAACTGTTTCCTGTACACCTTCCTCTACAATTTCTTTGACTGTCTTTTCCGGGTCCAGCTTTGGCTCTTGTTCCAGATACCCAAACGTAATCCCTTTTTGAGAACTGATCTCTCCTTGATAATCCTGATCTACACCTGCGATCAATCGTAATAAAGTTGATTTACCTGCACCGTTTAATCCCAGAACACCGATCTTGGCGCCGTAGAAAAATGAAAGGTAGATATCCTTTAAAACGGTTTTATTTGGTTTGTGGACTTTACTTACGCCCACCATCGAAAAAATTATCTTTTGATCACTCACTGTACTTGTAGTTTGTTATGTATTAAAGTCATCCAGAGCGGCAGCGAAGGATCTGCACATTAATCCGTATGTGAAGATTCTTCGGAAGTATCCTCAGAATGACTTTTGAGAAAGAACCCAAATGTACGGAGAGTTAAGGAGTTTTGAAGGGTGGAATTTTGAGAACCTCCAAATTTATTGAATATATAAATCCCCCCTTCGAAGGGAGATTTATTTTTCGACTTCTTTTTCGTTCAGCTCTTTGATTTTGGATTTCAGAAATCGAATTACAGAATCCATATTCTTTTTTACATCTGAATCTTCAATTCTGATAAAACGAACTCCGAGTTGCTCCAGATGATATTGACGCTCAATGTCTTTGGCTTTTTGCTGAATGGTATTGTGAATGCTTCCATCAACTTCGATTGCTAACATGATTTCGTGGCAATAAAAATCTACTATGAAATGACTGATCGGTACTTGCCGATGGAATCCTACTCCTAATTTTTTGCGATTAAGCTGTTTCCAAAGTAAAACTTCACCCAACGTTGAGTTATTTCTTAACTCCCGTGCTCTTCGACGTAATCTCGGATCGTATGGTATGATGGTATTTCTTGCCATACCAAGTAAGACCGCTTCAAAGCCCATTCCTTACAAAAAATTTAAGAAAAGCATCCAAATCCCCCTTCGAAGGGGGTTCAAAATCTCGTCCAGAGATTTTGCGGGGGATGTAGGAACGGAGATATTGTAAAGTTTGCTAATTCAAAAACCTCACAACATCCCTCGGATCATCCAAAGAACCATTTGGATGATCGTCTCCCTTCGAAGGGAGATTTATTTTTTCGATCAGTTCTTTAATTCTATTAATTACTGAATCAAGCTCAGCACATGCTTCCCCTCAAGGAGAGATTTGGTTACGAGCTCGAATTTAAATACGAAAAACTACCCCGGATACCCACTCCCACTGGTGATATAATCTCTCAAAGAATCGATTTCGTTTTTCTGATTTTCGATCACTGATTTTACCACATCTCCAATAGAAATAACTCCGACAAGTTTTTCATCATCCAAGACAGGTAAGTGGCGAATTCGTTTGTCAGTCATCAATTGCATACACAAGTTCACAGAATCATCAGGAGTTACGCACACCACTTTATCTGACATTATCTGTTTTACAGCCGTAGTTCTGGAAGCTCTTCCTTTCAGGATCACTTTATTTCGATAATCTCTCTCTGAAATAATTCCTTTCAGAACATCATTGCTCATTACAACCAGCGCTCCAATATCCAACTCAGCCATCTTTTCAATTGCCTGATAAACGGAATTATCAGGGTTTACAGAATAGATTGCATTTCCTTTTTTCTGCAGAAGATTTTTAACAAGCATAGCATTCTCCGATAAATTGTTAGTGTACTATACAAATAAACATAGATTCTGAATTTTGCAAGAAAGCACCTCACATAAAGTAATTTGCATAATCATTATTCATGATTCGCTCACATTTACCGTATATTACCTACTTCATCAAGACTTAATGTTCAAACTGATTTATGACCTACCTCTCCACAGAAAATCTGGGTAAAAAATACGGCCTTAAACTTTTATTCGAGGACCTCACTTTTGGCATCTCAAAAGGAGACAAAACTGCGCTCATTGCTCAAAATGGTGTTGGTAAATCAACTTTGTTAAAAATATTAGCCGGAAATGAAACTCCTGATTCCGGAGAGGTGATGATCCGTAATGGGATCAAAGTAGCTATGCTGGAACAGGAACCCGAACTCGACGACTCCATGACCATCAACCAGTTTATAGCGCACGGAGAAAATGAGATGGTGAAAGTGGTTCAGCAGTATGAAAAAGCTGTAGCTGCCCAAGCTGAAGATTACAACGAGAAAACTCAGGAAGCGTTTGATAAAGCGCTCGCAAAAATGGATGCTGCAAATGCCTGGGATTATGAACAACGACTCCATCAAATACTGGGAGTACTGAATATTCATGATCTGGATCAATCCATTTCTTCTCTGTCGGGTGGACAAAGAAAACGTGTAGCCTTAGCTTTTGCTCTGCTTGACGAACCTGATCTTTTGATCCTGGATGAGCCAACAAACCACCTGGATGTGGAAATGATCGAGTGGCTGGAAGCTTATCTTACAAAAAGTACCATGACTCTATTGATGGTAACTCACGACAGGTATTTCTTGGACAGAGTTTGTAATCACATTTTAGAAATCGAAGATGGCCAACTTTATCACCACAAAGGGAACTACGAATATTTCCTGCAAAAGAAAGCTGAGCGTGAAGAGGTTTACGCTACGGAAGTAGCCAAAGCCGGCAAGTTGATGAAGAAAGAGCAAGAGTGGATGCGTCGCCAGCCTAAAGCCCGAACTACCAAATCTAAATCAAGAATAGATGCTTTTTATCAAACGGAAAAAAAAGCCAAGTCAGGAAAAGTAAAGCAAGAAGTAAAGTTGGAAGTTGACATGTCCCGCATTGGTGGACAGGTTTTGGAACTTAAAAAAGTAAGCAAAAGCTTTGATGATCTCGTTATTCTGAAAGACTTCGAATACTCCTTTAATAAAGGAGAACGAATCGGGATCATCGGAAAAAATGGAGTTGGTAAAAGTACTTTCCTGAAGATAATTACCGGAGAAGAACCCGTTGATTCAGGAGAGGTCGAAACCGGTCAAACCATTGTTTACGGACATTACAAGCAATCCGGTATTGAGATCAAAGAAAAAGAACGAGTGATCGATGTCATCAAAGAGATTGCGGAAGTGATCGTATTGGCAAACGGCGATACCATTTCTGTTTCTCAGTTTCTGGAACATTTTATGTTCGATTCCAAGATGCAGTACACTCCGGTTTCAAAGTTAAGCGGCGGAGAGAAAAGACGTCTTGGCTTAATGATGGTGCTGATCAAGAACCCGAACTTCCTGATACTGGATGAGCCTACAAATGATCTGGATCTTATCACATTGGAAAAACTGGAAGATTTTCTTTCCAACTTTGGAGGTTGCCTGATCATTGTATCTCATGATCGCTATTTCATGGATAATTTGGTAGAACACTATTTTGTGTTTGAAGGGAATGGAGAGGTTAATGATTTTAACGGTACATATTCTGAATACAGAGCTTTAAAAGCTGAACAGGAAAGTGGGCAAAAAAGTGGTTCATCTGAAAAAAAGAAGTCAGATCATCCCAAGCCATCAAATTCTGATCCCGAGAAACTCAGTTTTAACGAACGAAAAGAATATCAGAAGCTGGAAAAAGAGATCGAAGAACTGGAGAAGAAAAAGTCTGCGATTCATCGCCAAATGAGCAATTCCGATCTTGATTATGAAAAACTTCAGGAGCTTTCCGAAACATTCAGCGCTTTAAAGGAAGAATTGGAAGAAAAAGAGTTTCGGTGGTTGGAACTGGCGGAGCGTGCTTAGTTCAGTTTAGTTTTCTTTTACTGTGTAGATCTCAATAGGTTTTTGTTTTCCTTTTAAAAGTACCTCTCCTAGATTGATACAGGAATGGACTCCATTAAACTTCAGCTCATTATAAATTGATCCTGAAATCAATAACTCTTTCTCAAAACTACTGCATTGTTCCTGAATTCGGGCTGTAGTGTTTATCACATCTCCATGATAAGCGATCTCCTTTTTAGCTACCCCCACCTCTGTTACAATTAAATCTCCTCCGTGAATACCGGCTTTAAACTCGGGTAAAAGCTGAAATTTCTTTTTATAGAATCCACTTTTCAGATGGAGTTTATTTCGAAATGCGAAAAAGCATTCTATACATCTGTTCTTTTGAATTCCTTTATCAAAATCCCAAAAAATTACCGCCTCATCACCTACATATTGATAGATCTGACCATCGTATTTACGAACCACCTCATTCAGATCATAAAAACATTGCTGAATAAGTGAACTGTATTTTATATACCCCATTTTTTCTGCCAGCATAGTGGAAGACTTCAAGTCCACAAACATGAAGATCTTTTTTTCTATTCTAGGATTCCGGTATTTCCCCAAAAGCATATCTCTCAGCACTCCCTTACCAAATTTCTCATTTACTATTCTGAAAAAAGTAAATAACAAGCTACAGGTGATAAAGTAGATTATGAATGAATGTACAGCGCCGTTTGTGATAAGCTGTGTATATGAATATTCTAAAGGGACCGTCAAAAACCTGTTTAGCTGTTCAATGGCAAGGATTACTACAATATTGATAAGAAGGAAATAACTTATCGTTTTTATTAATAACCGAACACCTAACCCTCTTCTTTTCAATAATTGGTTTTCAAACCCAAACTCAATCAAAGAATAGATAAACCCTGTTACAAAACTCAATATCAAGGTAAGTTCCAAATTCTCTGTCCTTGATAAAGGTTCTCTTAATAAAACAACACCATCTTCCTGAGACAAACCCATCCTCCGAAACACATCATAAAATAGAAAAGCAAAAAACCAGAATAAGATAGTTTTGGCTATGAAAAAGATGTTGTCCTTAAAATCTGTCCCCATAAAATTTAGTATAATATCTTTAATACTTTTAAATATTGCTTTTACAAAGCATGTCATTTATTTAAGACATATTTATTTCAACTAAAATAAATCTTTACAGTTTGAATATTAAAGAAAAATTTACCGATCCCGACACCAGAAAAAGAATTGTTCAGGGAGCCATTCTCACATTTATTATCTCCGTTATTGCCGTTTACTTTTCTGATGGTTTTGTTCAGGAAAATGGTCATTACGGGTTTTGGTCTATCACTCCTCCGTTACTTGCCATCTTTCTTGCGTTTTATACCGGGGAAGTAGCCAGTTCATTATTTCTGGGGATTTGCCTGGGAGCTGTAATTTCGAATAAAATCAATGTAGTCCAGGAATTTCTGATACCATCAATTGGCACAGAGAGTTTTGCCTTAATTCTTCTGGTTTATCTCTGGGCGCTAGGCGGATTGATCGGAATCTGGACACGAACCGGTGGTGCTGAAAAATTTGCAAGATGGGCTAGTGAGAAAATGGTAAAAGGTCCTGTGTCTGCCAAACTGTTTACTTGGTTTATGGGAATTGTATTCCATCAAGGCGGAACAATAAGTACGATCCTGACAGGAGCCACTGTTCGACCAATCGCCGACAAGCACAAAGTTTCTCATGAAGAACTTTCTTATGTAGTGGATTCAACCGCTTCACCTATTGCAACACTTATTCCCTTCAATGTTTGGCCCATTTATGTAGCCGGCTTAGTGATCGGTACAAATGCCCTTTTTGAAACTACTCAGGATGGGATCAGTTTTTTCTTATCAGCTTTACCATTTAATTTTTATGCGATCTTTTCCATTATTCTGACTCTGCTTTTTGCATGGGAGAAACTGCCATGGATTCCCGGAAAGCAAATGCGCGCGGCTATCAAACGTTCCAGAGAAGAAGGAAAGCTGGATAGAGATGGAGCCACACCTATGGCAGCAGATGAACTCACAGAACAAAAAATTCCGGAAGGCTACAAACCCGGTTTGATAGATTTTTTCGGACCGATAGGAACTCTGCTTGGAGTAGCTATCATTCCATTCTTTTATACGTTCTTTATTCTGGATATGGGTAATGATGCCACTCTATTAATTGCAGAAGCATTTGTATTAGCTGTGCTTGCCGGACTGGGAATAGCAGTAGCCAAAGGCATGAAATTACAAGATGCAATTGATGGATTTGTAGATGGATGTAAAGGAGTCACTATCGGTGCTATTATTCTGGCATTTGCCGTTACTCTTAAGGAAGTTGCTGATGCTGTTGGAACCGCAGCTTATGTTGTAGATATCGTTGGTGGAATAATAAACCCGATTATCCTTCCCGGATTACTTATGGTTTTCTGTATGATCATTGCTTTTTCTACAGGCACTTCATGGGGAACTTACGCGGTAGTATTTCCCGTAGCCGTTCCTCTGGCATGGGCAATAGTTCCTGACCCGTTTTTTCTCACATTGTGCTTTTCAGCGGTGATCGGTGGTTCCGTGTTTGGTGATCAGTGCTCGCCTATATCTGATACAACCATTTTATCTTCTTTGGCAACAGGATGCGACCTCATGGATCACGTAAAAACACAGTTTCCACTGGCAATGGTTGCCGGCAGTTTAGCAATTGTGATGTATTCGGCGCTGGTCTTTTTCTTTGTTTGATTTTATATGTAGGGACGTAAAATTTTACGTCTCTACATATTGAAAATGATTTCTACTCGTTCCAATGCTCTGTGTTGGAACCGTAGTTCTTGATTTGATTGGTTATGATCCGACGGATACAATCGGATCCAGAGTAAGAGCGCGTCGCCATGCGCTCTTAACTGCATGCATCACCAATCTATCTCTAAAATCCTTCCCGGCGTCCATGGAGCATTAGTTTGATTTAGCATACGATCAATTTCAGGAATGTCCGTATTTATGATCTCTTTCAGCATATCGATTACCGGCTTCAGTTGTTTCTTTGCTATTTCAGCAACACGTTTTGATGTTCCGGTCGGATCAGATGACGATGAAGTTCCGGCGCCAATCGCATTATTTATTCTGGAATTTAACGATGGAGCTCGTTGAATTTCCAAGCGTCCCGCTAATCGATCACCAAACATGATCATATTAATTTCGTCCAGTTTTTCTTCCAACTGTTCAATATCTGAAGCTAAGCTGGATGGTGCATCACTACCAAGAGCTTTTAATGCACCTTTGTAATATTGAAGTCGTTCCTGAGCTTCTCCTACCGCACTTCTTGCACTATTGGCTGCTTTTGAAAGCTGATTTAGTTGCTTGTGAAAAGCCAACATCGCTTCAGGATCTTCTGCCGGTAAAGTCACATTACCTAACGATCTTACTTCAAAGCTCTGTGCTTCGGTTAATTGAGTAACTTCTCCATCAATGCTTTTTGATAACTCAACAGTATACATTCCCGGAAGCACCATCAATCCTGAATCAAAATCCTTAGACTGATCAGCATCTCTGGTATTTAATCTTGTGATCTGTGGGTATGTCAGATCCCAGTAAATTCTGTTGATCCCTTTTCTTGGAGACGTTTTTAATTCGCGAACTACTTCTCCATTAGCATCCTTAACTGTAAAGATCAGGAATGGTGCTTCTTCCTCTTCTTCCGCTTTTAATTGCTCATAAGTTGGGTAATAAACCGTCTCACCATCTTTTCGTTTCTTCGCTTCTTCAGCTTCGCGAATAGCTTTCTTAGTTTTATATCCGTCTTTTAAGTAGTAAGTGAAAGCAGCACCAAACTCAGGGTTTTCGCCCAGGAAATAATCCTCGCCCTGAAATCCTTTTGGTCCCAACCAACTGATAGTATTACTTGCTGCAATTCTGCTGTACTGCTGGTATTGATAAGCATGTCTTGTAGAAAATAAATAAGCTTCTTTTTCTGCAACTTCCTTCGATAATTCCTGAAGAGCAGAATAATCGTCCATCACGTAAAAACTACGTCCGAAAGTCCCCAAAATCAGATCGTTTTCTCTTTTCTGAATATCAATATCCCGAACAGCTACGGTTGGTAATCCTTTGTTCAATTCCTTCCAGTATTCACCACCATCAATGGAAGCAAACATGCTGAATTCTGTCCCTACGAATAAGAGATTTCCGGTTTCGAAATCCTCAGCTATGGAATAGATAGAGCCTCTTTCCGGAAGATTATTCGTTATCGATTTCCACGACTTTCCCAGGTTTGTACTTTTTAAAATGTATGGTTTAAAATCTCCGTTTTTGTGATTGTTGAATGCAACATATACGGTATTTCTATCATGCTCTGATGCGATCAATTCATTTACATACACCATATCAGGAACTCCCGGAAACTTATCGTATTTCTTCCAGGTTTCTCCTCCATCTTCTGATACATGAACCAATCCGTCATCGGTTCCGGCGTACAATAGATTTTCATCCAGTGGAGATTCTGCTAGAGCAACAATACTTCCATACACTGAAGTTGAAGCATTTTTTGCAATGGCATCCATCGGCCACACTTTATCCATCACTTCAAATTTATTTCGATCCAGTTGGCGCGTAAGATCACCACTAACTTCTCTCCAACTTTGTCCCATATCGTCACTTCTTAGAACACGATCAGATGCAAAATAAAGTCTCTTGTTGTCATGAGTACTTATAAAAAATGGGGAATCCCAGTTCCAGTTATAATCATAATCTGCATCGGGGGCCTGAGGTCTGATATTCTGCTGTTCGCCACTTTGTTTATCGAATCGAGCTAATCCACCATATTGAGATTGTGCATACACAATATTCGGATTAGTTGGATCAACATGAGGCTCAAATCCGTCCCCAAGTACCGTTACAAACCATTCGTCATCATTGATTCCGGTTGTGGCGTTTGTTCGGGAAGGTCCGCCTAAAGTGAAGTTATCCTGAGTTCCGCCGTAGATATTATAAAAAGGCTCTGCATTATCAGCGGCTACTTTATAGAACTGTGTTACCGGAAGATTGGTAAAAAATCTCCATGTCTTTCCACGATCAAACGACTCATACACTCCACCATCATTTCCGTTCAACAAGTGACTCGGGTTATCAGGATTGATCCACAACGCATGATTGTCAATATGCTTATTCTTCTCGCCTACATTGTTGAACGTCTTTCCTCCGTCTTCAGAAACTCCGGAATACGTGTTCATCACATACACCAGGTCTACATCCACAGGATCAGCGATCACTTCCTGATAATAATTACCACTTGATGAATAATTACTCTGTTTTTCCCATGATTCTCCTCTGTCATCAGAACGATAAAATCCGCTTTTGCCTGATTCGGCTTCAACAACTGCATAAACCACATCCGGATTTGCAGTAGAAATATCCATTCCGATTCTTCCGATGTCTCCGCCAGGCATTCCTCTCATGGTTTTGTTCCAGGTTTTTCCGGCATCCGTAGATTTGTAAATCGCTGATTCAGGTCCACCGCTGATATATGTAAATACTCTTCTTCTTCGCTGATGAGCCGTTGCATACAACACATCAGGATCTCTCGGATCCATATGAACTTCATTTACTCCGGTGTGCTCGCTGATCTCCAATACTTTCTCCCAATTCTCTCCACCATCAGTAGTTTTGTACAATCCACGATCTCCGCCGGAACTCCAAAGTGGTCCGGTTGCCGCTACATAAACCACGTCTGAATCTCTGGGATCAATTTCTATCATTCCGATGTGCTCAGAATTCTTCAGTCCCATATGCTTCCAGCTTTTGCCACCATCAATGGATTTGTACACTCCATCACCATAAGCCACACTTCGCTGATTATTATTTTCTCCCGTTCCAACCCAAACCACATTGTGATTGTTTGGATCCATCGCCACGAAACCGATGGAGTAAGAGCCTTCGTTATCAAAAACCGGCTTCAGACTAATACCGCCATTCTCCGTTTTCCACACTCCACCTGATGCCGTTGCAATATAAAACTCGCTGTGGTTGTCTGGATTTACAGCAAAATCCGAGATCCTTCCCGAAGTAAAGGCAGGTCCAATGCTTCTGAATTCTAGGCTGTTCCAGGCAATATCATAACGGGAGTCTTTATCTGATTTTTGAGCATAAAGTGTTGATGTGCTTATTAGAAGCACAAAGCTAAGTAAGGAAGTGAGTCGTTTCATCTTAATCTGATTGATTTCTGATAGTAAGTGGCTTAGAATAATTAAATATGAGTTCTAATGTGTTTAAAATTTGTATTTGGGGGTTAGTAAAGTTCTCTTCTTGATGGAAGGAATTCTAGTAATAATCTTAAAACTTTAGATATTAGGGCTTTGAAAAAATTAATTTGATAATTTAAAGCTTCCAGAAAACATGGGTATTAGTAACCTTGAAGAAAGATAGAATCCTAAGCTATTTTTTAATCAACGACTTGTAAAAGTGAAATCTTTATGTTTTCTGGTGGTTTTTGGTACTTTTGTCCACACAAAAGTACACAGAGCCAAGGAACTGAATCCTATAACAAGGTTTAATTTAGAACAAGGGCACCTACTTTTGTCTTGATACAAAAGTAGCAAAAGATCAAGCCGAAGTATTTAAGACGGGTTCACTGATCCTGCGCTGAATAATCCTAAAGGTCCTCGAGCATTCTTGGAAAATATCTACTCTCCTCACCTGAAAGGATTATTCCTGCTTTGCAGACGCGTCCGGATCATGCTCACTTTTCCGTCTTAAATACTAAGGGCGAATTTTCTTGGAACTATCACTACTAAACTGTCAACGAATTAACTGACTTCTTCAATCAAATTTAATTGGGGAGCTTTTTCTGAAATTGAAAGGCTTATTGAAGACTTAGTTCCTCCCTCGAGGAAGGTGCGGTTTTCGGCTTGCCGAAAAAGCGAAGGGTGTATGTGAAGTAACTGTTTGGATAATCATCTCCCCTCAAGGGGAGACTGAAATTTTTTGCAAATAAAAAGCCCAACTCTGAAAAACAGAATCGGGCTTTTTAAATTTTTGAACCGTTCCCACCCTTTGATAAGGGAGGGTTATTTTCTTCCGCTAAGCAGTGACCGGCTCGGGTTTTGTGCTTGCGCCGTTTCCATTCAAATCACTTTGGTCTTTGATGATGCCCGGCTCTTCTTTTCCAAACATAACTTTGTTCAAGCCTCGGCGACTTCTTTCAATTAAGCTGTACAGCACAGGAACTAGGATCAGTGTAAGAGCTGTAGCAAATAATAAACCTACAATTACTGCTATTGCCATCGGTCCCCACCATGTTGCTTGCTCACCACCCATGTAAACATAAGAGCCTAGGTTTCCAAAAAACTCGATAGGAGTATTTACCAACACAATGAAATCAATATTGAATCCGATTGCCAGCGGCACTAAACCAAGTGTGGTCGTAATTGCCGTAAGAATTACCGGACGAAAACGCACTTTTCCACCTTGAACTAAAGCATCTCGTAAACTCAATCCATCACGTGTTCTGAGGATATCCACGTAATCGATCAATACAATGGCGTTGTTTACTACAATTCCTGCGAGTGAAATAATTCCAAGAAAAGCCATCAAACCAAACGCCATCTGGAAGGTTACCAATCCGTAGAACACACCCGCCATCGACATTACTACCGAACTCAAAATAATGATCGGTTTTGCTATCGAATTAAACTGTGATACCAAAATAAATGCGATCAGAAATACTGCGATCAGGAATGCAATTCCCAGAAACTCAAACGATTCGTCCTGCTCCTGTTGCTGCCCTGTCCAGCTGTAACCGTATCCGGAAGGTATATCATCCAGATAATTAGAAAGAACTCCCTGAACTTCAGCCAACACCGCATTTGCCTGATATCCTGAGCGAACATCAGCACTTATGGTGATAACACGTTCTGAATCTTTGTGATTGATCCCGCCAAGTCCGTCTTTAACTTCCCATGTTGCTACTTCTGAAAGTGGAATTTGATTTCCTTCATGCGGAATAGTCAAGTCACCTAATGTACTCAGGTCATCACGATACTCATCATTTAACCGAACTATAATGTCGTACTCTTCTTTTCCATCTCGGAATTTTGAAGCTTCCACACCATTGATTGCCTGACGAATGGTCATCCCGATCACATTGGTTGAAAGTTCGTAGAGAGCAGCTTTTTCACGATCCACATCTACTCTGATCTCAGGTCGAGCTTCCGGTAGATTTGATTCCAAGCCATCCATTTTTGCGAATACAGAATCTTCTTCAAGAATAGATAAAATTTCTCCTGAGAGCATACTTAGCTGATCCATGTTAGGCCCGGAAATTTCCAGATTTACCGGCTTTCCTGTTGGAGGACCGTTTGGTGGCTGTTCCACAGTTACTTTTGCTCCTACAATGTTATCACTCATGTGATTTCTCAGAAATTCCATGGCTTCAAACACATCGCCTTCACGCTCCTGGAAATCCACAAAGTTCAGAGCCACGGTTCCTTTGTTCGGAGTATTACCTCCACCTCCGGCACCCGGATCAGCAGTAATACTTGCCCCTGATGTTGCAAGCACGCTATTTACATCCACAAAATTTGGAAGATTTTTAACACGCTGCTGAACTTCTTCGATAATGGTTTTGGTGTATTCCACATCCGAACCGATCGGTGTTTCTACCTGTACATAAACGTCACGTGGAGGGATGTCCTCAGGGAAAAATTCCGTTCCCGGGTTAAAAGCACCTAATGCTACAAAACTCAAAACAAGAACTACTGCTGAAATTCCCAATACTGATAGTCTGTGGTTTAAAGACCATACTAACGTATTTTCATATTTAGCAATCACTTTATTGAGGCCATCTCTTTGCCACCATCTTCCTACCGGCTCTAACGCATATTTGTTAAGCGCCCAGAAAATAACTCCTAGGATGATTAGCATCGCCCAAGTGATGAAATTTGTAGCTAGAAATATCAGTAAAAAGAATCCAACAACTCCGTACAATATCTTTTTTCCATTTGGAGTTAGTTTCGCCTCAGCATCCTGACCTTCAACCGTCATAAACAGTGCACAGATCACAGGATTAATTACTAACCCAACAAATAGTGAACTTGCCAGTGTAATGATCAGTGTCTTTGGCAAATAGCTCATAAATTGACCTACAATTCCCGGCCAGAAGATCATTGGTGCGAATGCCGCAATTGTTGTGAACGTTCCTGCAATAATCGGAACAGCAACTTCACCGGTTCCTTTCTTGGCAGCTTCAAATCGTTCATATCCTTCTTCCAGATAGCGATAAATATTCTCTACCACTACTATGGCATTATCCACCAACATTCCTAAAGATAGGATCAATGAGAAAAGAACAATCATATTCATAGTTATTCCCACAGCAGATAACACTATAAAAGAAAGGAACATAGACATTGGAATGGAGATCCCAACAAATGAAGAGTTTCTTACTCCTAAAAAGAATAATAAAACGCCTACCACCAGGATCAATCCGGAAATAATATTATTCTCCAGATTGGTAACCATGTTAATTACATCTACACTCTGATCGTTAGTGATCGCATATCGTGTAGTTGGCGGCAAGGTTGGAATTGCTTCATCAAGAATGGCTTTTACTTCATTACCGGTATCAAGGATGTTTTCTCCGGTACGTTTTTTAATACCCAAAGTAATTACAGGAGCATCGTCCAGTTCAGAATATGTTGCTCTTTCCTTGAAACCAAAGGTTACTTTAGCAACATCCCGAACATAAATCGGGCTACGATTTTCACCTTTAATTACAATGTCTTCGAGTAGTTTTGTGTCTTCATATTGTCCCGGTATACGAAGTAAGAATTTTTTGGTACCAACCGAAATGTCTCCACCCGGAATAGTTACGTTTTCATTCGAAATTGCCTGAATAATATCACCAAAAGCAATATTGTAGTATTTCATTTTGGCAAGATCGACGTCCACCTGAACCTCGCGCTCTGTTCCTCCGGTCAGATCAACTCCAAGAACAGAAGGAATTGCTTCGATTTTATCCTGAAGATCTTCCGCTATTTCTTTAAGAATTACTTCATCATATTCTCCGGAAAGATTCACATTCATGATCGGAAATTCAGACAGATTTATTTCCTGAACGGTTGGTTCTTCCGCATCTTCGGGAAGCTCCGGCTTAGCCAGATCTACTTTTTCCCGCACTTTCTGGAGAGCATCTTCAATATCTACACTTGGTTCAAATTCCAGATTGATATTTGAATAGCCCTCAGCAGATGATGAGGTCATATTTTTTATATCAGAGATGTTGCTCAACTCATCTTCAAGCTTTCTGGTAACCAGACTCTCCATATCCTCCGGCGAAACTCCGGGATAAACTGTAACCACAAATATATTCGGGATGTTTATACTTGGGAAGCTTTCTTTAGGAATGGTCAGATATGACACTATCCCCATGATCGCTATCAGTACCAACAGTACCAGTACGCTAATTCTGTTGTTTATTGAAAACGTCGACAGCCCAAATTCTTTACGCTTTCCTTCTTCAGCAAAGGTAGCTCCGTTTTTTGATGCGCCGTTGTTATTTTTTTCGGTACTCATAATAGTTTCCGAGTTAAATTAATTTGCTGCTAATTTTTTGTCGTCCTTCACCGTCACACGCATGCCATCATCAAGAAAAGCAGAGCCTAATGTGATCAGTTTGTCACCTTCAGCAAGTCCTTCTTCTATGATCACATTTGTTTGGTATGAAAGTCCCAACTTCACTTCTCTTTCATTTGCCACAGCCTTTCCTTCTTCATTTTCAGAAAGCACATAGACCACGTATCGGTTGTCTTTTGAATACACAAACTCTTCACTGATCACTAAAACATTACTTTGCTCAACTGTTTTTAACTTCATGTTAGCAATCATGTCTACTTTATATGTTTTGTTCTTGGGAAGTTTGGTCTCAATCCTGAATGTTCTGTTTTGGGGATTGATACTGCCTCCAACATAATTGATAGCGGAATTAAGCGTATCCCTTACCTGAGTATCAAACCAAACATCTACCTTATCTCCGATCTGGACAGCATCTGAATACCGAGCAGGAACGCCGGCTACTATTTTATAGGCATCAGAACCGATCAATCGGACAACCTGCATTCCGGGACTTACCATTTCACCTTCTTCAACTATAATTGCTTCAACTTCTCCGTTGAATGGCGCTTTGATACTTGTATTCTCAAGATCAATTTTAATTGATTCCAATGCTGAGTTACTCTGCTCATAAGCATACTTCGCGTTCAGGTAATCTAATTCAGATCCGATTCCATCTTCTTCATACACTTTTTTGAGACGCTCGTATTGCTCCTTGGTTTGAGAAGTCATTGCTTCTAACCGGGCTTTTTCCTGCTTCAGTTTAGAATCGTCAATTTTTACAATGGTCTGACCTTTTTTAACCTGAGCTCCCTCTTCTACTCTGTAGTCAATTACTCTTCCGTTAACTTCGGCAGAGATCATGATATCGTTTGAAGTTTCCACATTTCCTACCACTCTCACATAACTTGCAAAAGTGCTTGGAACTATGGTTTTAGTAGTAATATTTACTGTTTTTACAAGCTCTTCCTGAGTTTCCGCCTGTTGAGCTTCGCCTCCACAACCCAGAAGTACTGTGCCGGCTATTAGTATGGTTAAATAGTTTTGAACTTTCATTTCTTAGATTTATATAGTTGAATAATTTCGTTAGTTAGTTGTGTCTACAAATGGCACCATTCCGGTTGCCAAGTCATAATTTGCTTTTGCTGTCAGATAATTAAATACCATGATCGCATAATTTACTTCAGCTTCCCTAACCTGAATTTCTGCTTCTGTTAGTTCAAGCTGAGACCCCAAACCGTTTTCAAGTCTTTTCTTAGCCCTGTCATATCCGATACTTGCTTGTTCCAGTGCTTGTTTTCTGGCTGTCGCTGTTTCAAAAATCTTATCTAATTCTTCGCTCGCACTCGCCACTTCATTTTGCGCAATCAGGATCGCCATTCGCTTTTGCTCTTCGATATCTTTGTATTGGATTTGAGCTCTTTCCAAATTAGCCATTCTTGAAAATCCTTGGAATAGAGGCAAACTTAAATTCACACCTAAAGTCTGGAATCTTTTAGCATCCTGAAAGAAGTCAGGACTTCCAGCCTCGGCTGCACTCCATTGCAAATTGTACGACGCAGTTAGCGTTGGAAGAAACCTGCTTTTCTCTGCTCTGATCTGTTTGTCTTGCAATCTTAAGTTTGCTTCAGCTATTCTGATATCACCTCTGTTCTCTGTTAGTAAAGCTGAATCGGTAGTGGCTGAAGAGAAGCTGTAGGGATTCATTTTGTCGATCTTCTTTAAGTGACTATTCTCAGATTGAGAAGCCGTCTCTGAAAGAATATCAAATTCGTTGAGACTACCTTTCACCTTGTAAGAAAATTTTACTGGCAGCCCCATCACAATGTTCAAGTTTCTGTATGCTTCATCAACAGCGTATTTCGCTTCGATTTGTTGAGGTTTTTGATTACTCAATTGCACTTTAAGTTGAAGTACTGCATAATCATCTACAATTCCAGCTTTTGCTCTGGCTTCGTTTTCTTTCAGGTTTGTTTCTAGCCTTTCAATTTGTGCGTTGGCTAGTCTAAGCTGTTCCTGAGCAGCAAGTACAGCATAGTAATCAATTCTTGCTTGCGTAATTATTTGCTGACTGGCTGATCTGTAATTCTCTTCCTGGACTTTTTTAAATACTGCCGAACTTTTTAATGCAACTATTGCTTCGCCTTTGAACAAATTTTGAGCTACTGAAAACCCACCTTGCCAATTATTATCTGTACCGAACTGAACTGGTGTTAATGTGCCTGCTGGTCCCCCAAAAATTTCGGCGGGAAGAAACTGAACAGGTATTTCAATATTTCTGGTATAATTTATTGAAGATGTGATATCAGGATATACTTCAGCTCTGGCCAAGTTTAAAAGTTCCTCTGCATCGTCTATAGCAAGAATAGCTCTGTTGATCTGCGGATTATTAGCCAGAGCCATTTCAATGGCTTGCTCCAAAGTTATTTCCCTGTTTAAATCCCCCGGTTGTGCTTTTAAAGTTGATGTAAGCAAAGTTAGTGAAATAAGCAGAAGCCCTAATCTGTTACCCATTCTATTTATGTTAGTTAGTATCATTAAAAATTCAGTTGCCGATTACGTTAATTTTTTCCATTAGTTTCAAAAAATGACTGTGAGTCATAGTTTCCTTTCTGAGCTTCAGTGGCAATTCCACAACCGATCATTTTCATGAAGTTCTCAAACAGAGATTTCAGATTTATACCGAGCTCATTTAAAAGGTTGAAATGCTGCGTGTTTTGATGCTGATATGCCATACTTACCATTCCGTGAGAAGTAGCCCAAAGTATCAAAGCCAGTTCTTTCGGGTCGTAGCTTGAATTTATACTCCCGTCCTGCATACCAATCTGAATTGCACGCACCATGCAGGTAAAAGAACTTTGCATATTTGTGGAACAGGAATCCAGAAATGTACTGTCCTCTAAGTCACTTGTCTCCTTCAGGTTATCATGAAATCTCATTGCCCTGAAATACTCCGGATGTTGCGTTACAAAACTCATAAATGTTGATCCTATCATATGAACCAGCTCAATGCCGGGTTTGTCCTGTGTGAGCACCTTCTGAATTTCCTTAGTCAGCAATCCCGTTGCCTTATCACAAATCCCTAAAACAAGATCTGTTTTACTTTCGAAATACTGATAAAGTGACCCTTTACTTACTTCAGCACGGTCAGCTACTTCCGTCATATTAAGGTTGTCTAAACCCTTTTCCAGAATCAAAGCTTCAGCAGCCTCTAACATAAGAGACCTCTTTTGCTCCTTTTCCCGTTCTTTACGTTCTGAAATTCCCATTTTGTGACCGCCGGTCATTTTTTGAATTAAGGTCAAAAAGGTACGGGTAGTTTAACCTAATTCCAACTATGTTTTGTTAAGAAATAATGATCATAACATTGACCTCCGATTTAATTGCGAATAAAACAAAAACTCTCCTCTTCCAAGTCTTCCATCTTTTGGTTATGATTCAGCACACTTAAAACACAGGTACTTTTTTGATTATAAGCGGACAAAATAACAACACTACCGTTCCTATTAAACGATTGGCTGCAATTGATCTGGGAACTAACTCCTTCCATGCCGTTATCGTAGACTTGTATTCAGACGGTAGCTTCAGAAAGATCGAAGATTTTAAAGAAATGGTACAGCTTGCAAAAGGCGGGTTGGGTACACGCTTAGCTGAAGGAGCGTATTCAAGAGGCATGAAAGCTCTCAAAAACATCAAAGTACTTTGTGACAGCCATAACGTTGAACATATTCTAGCCTATGCCACCAGCGCCATACGGGAATCAGAAAATGGCGGAGAATTTATTCAGGACAGTATCGATCGTTATGATATAAAAATAAATGCTATTCCGGGATCAGTAGAAGCTGAATTGATTGGTTATGCGGTTCAGCACGGAGTTCGTCTTGGAAACAATCCCGTTTTGATGGTTGATATCGGAGGTGGTAGCGTTGAGTTTATTCTGGGAAATGCTAAAGAATTCCACTTTCTGACAAGCAAAAAAATCGGTGTATCCAGAATGACGGATATTTTTAAGCCATCCGATCCCATAACTGACACAGAAATCGAGAAACTGGAAACTCATTATCGGGAACAGACTTCACAGCTGGCCAATGCTCTCCGAACAAACAGGACAAACATGATCATTGGTTCATCCGGAACCATGCAAAATATTGCAGCCATGATCGCCGCCCGAAAAGGCCTTCCTGTAGATGTTACTCTCAATGAAATGGAATATACTGCCAAAGATTTTTTCTCTTTTTATAAGGATTTCATCAAACTGAACCGAACCGAACGAAAAAAAATAAAAGGCTTAGACGCCAAGCGTATAGATTTTATCAACACCGGAGTAGTTCTGGTTAATTATCTTCTTCGGGAGTACGGAATTAAGAAGGTTAAAATTTCTACTCAGGCATTAAGAGAAGGCATAATAATTCGATACCTGAAAAAAGATATGATCGGGTTACCATGGTCCGGATCCATGTCTGACCCTAGGCGTAGAAGCGTGTTTGAACTGCTGAGAAAATGCGATTGGCATGAAGCTCATTCAACACACGTCGCTAATATGGCTTTGAAAATATTTGATGTATTAAAAGATGAGCTAAAACTGGAAACACCTGATAAAGAACTGCTCGAATACGCGAGCTATCTCCATGATATCGGTTACTATATTTCGCATTCAAAACATCATAAACACGCGCTATATATTATCAGAAATTCAACACTCAAAGGCTTTCGTGAAGAAGAAATTGAAGTTATTGCAAATGTAGCAAGGTATCATCGTCGGTCCACTCCTAAAAAGCGACATGGAGAATACTGGAAACTTGCACCGGCTGTCCGTAAAAGAATTAAGAACCTTTCAGGTATTTTAAGAGTTGCTGACGGGCTTGACCGGAGTCACTATCAGAATGTTCAGGAATTAGACATTGACTCTACTGACAAAGAGATCACTTTCAAAATAAAAGTACAGTCAGACCCTCAACTGGAAATTTGGGGCGCTCAGAGAAAAGCACACTTATTAAGAGAAGTAACCGGAAAGAAGATTAGCTTTTCAGTTGTCAATTAAGAATTATTCAATGATCAATGTTTGATCACTCAACATTGATCATTGAATATTGTTGCATTCTTAATTTCAATTATTCCCCAAAAGAGCCTGCCGCACCGGGAAATACAACCGGACTTTCAAATCCTTCTTTGGAAACAGAAGCTACTCCGAATAAGTAGTTATCAATAACAACATTTTCGAGTGTATGCTCTGTAGAACCGGCCGGAACAAATACACTTTTTTCCCATTGGTTGGAATCTGTAAGTCTCCAATAAATCTTATATCCCGCTAATTGTGGATTTTGTTCGGGACTCAGCGCATTCCATTCGAGCGTTGTACTCGGCCTTACTGCTCCCTGAATCTGAACATTAACCGGAGGGTTTGGTGCCCAAGCCATACTTGCCATCGTTACTGCATTTAACCCGGTTAGTTTAGCCGCGTAATCGAAATCTACACCATCAATGGTGTCGCCGTACTTAATTCCATCCTCAGTTCTTATGTCTTGATGTTGCATTACATAGTTTTCATTGGTTTCCATGATTCTAACTCCCGGAAATCCAACAGCATTAAACGGACGATGGTGCCCTCCTCTTCCAAAACGATCCAATCGGTAGATCATCATTACATCTAAATTCGGGATATACATGTCTGCCATTTTATCTACATAACGGGCAACATTTCTTGAAGGGGAATCTACTTCACCACCGGTAAACCTTCGAACTCTGGCCTCTTGTTCTGTTTCAACAGCTCGTGTTCCTTCCGAAAATACACGAGCCGTGGTGTTATTGATCACTCCGTTAATTCCTTTGATGTTTCCGATCATATCATTGTTAAGAACGGCTTTAATTCTCCAGCCTTTTTCAAGTGCATGATCCGCTAAAATCTGCCCACCGAAAAGTCCTTGTTCCTCTCCCGACAAGCCTACATACATTATTGAACCAGGAAACTCATACTTAGTTAATACTCGAGCCGACTCAATTACTCCAGCCATTCCTGAGGCATTGTCATTTGCACCCGGAGAATCTGAAACTCCATCCAGCGGATCTGAAACTCTGGAGTCAATATCGCCACTCATCATTACAAATCGATTTGGATCTGCGGCTCCTCTCTGTATCGCTACAACGTTCACAATATTAACAGGATCAGGAATTCTTCTTTGGCCGGAAATCACGTCACTCACATAAAAGACTTCCAGACAACCGCCACAGTCTTCTGAAATTCGTTCAAACTCAGCCTTGATCCATCTTCGTGCTGCGCCAATACCCCTTTTACTTGAAACAGTATCAGAAAGCGTATGTCTGGTACCAAAATCAACCAGCGTTTGAATATCCCTTTCGATACGTTCCGCTGATGGAGCTGTCCCGATCTTATGAAGCTCTTCAGGAGTTATCGTTTGAGAAATTGCAAAGTCCGCAGAAAAGAAGAATACTATGCAAAATAAAGTCAACGATTTAAGTAATTTCATAAAAGTTAGTTTTTAGTTGAATTTTCGTCCTCTTCTTGAGGAGGATCGCTATGTAAGCGTTTGTCTTGTTCAAAGTAGGCTTTTAGGTTTTCCTGAAATTTGATTTGTGCCTTTAGCCCCATACGATGCCCAAAAAATGCACCTGTACCAACTGCCACTAAAAGCATAGGCACATAAATTGCGGGCGAAGTTGCAGTTCCATCCTGATAAATATTTACCCAAACAGCAGGAGGTATTAAAGTAAAGATCGCAAATACATAAGGTGCCACTGTCGGGCCTTCCAAACGTCTCATAAATCTTCTGCTGGTGATGGTAACCATATTCATGTAGATCAATCCAAAAAAGAAAAACAGAATCGTTCCTAAAGTTGTTCCATCGTTCACTTTAGTTAGCAGATCGGAAGTTATCAGCGTAAAAGCTCCGGAGATAATAAGTATTCCAGTTAAGTAAAATATAAGTCGGGGGAGGTTATTCAAAGCCTGTTGTTTGTTTAACTATTCTTAAAAAAAGAGAGTACAGAATATTGTACGAAAAATCTATTTTTGCAGCCAGTTTAATGGATTTTGATAATCTTTATGACGAACCACGAACAACAGGTTTTCTCCTAACGGAGACTGAGCAACACCTGAGAGCCCTATTCTATCTCCTGCATTCAACACCTGATTTTTTTGTACGTCTATTCTGCTGAGATTTCCATAAGCGGTGTAATAAGAGCCGTGCTTAACAAATACTACATCTCCAAACCCACTGATCGGTGATATTTGAGAAACATATCCGTCGGAAACTACCTTAACTGAAGCAGCCGGATCTGTCACAATATTGATTCCCAGATATTCCGTAACCGTTCCGTAAACCGGGTTTCTGGTTCTTCCAAAGTTCTTTGATACCGTTTTACTATTCACAGGCCATGGCAGAACACCCTTTGAAGCCGCAAATACACGCTCATTATCTAACAACATTTCATTGCTCACGGCAGCATCCCGAACTAAGGATTTAGAGTATTTAGCCACTTCTCTGTTTCTGAGATTTTCATCTGCAATTTCTCTGGCTCTGGCTAATTTTATTAAGCGCTCATTCTCCAGCTCCTGAATTCTCTCAGCTTCTGCAATCAAATCTGTAAATGCATTTTGAAGCGCTTCTTTCTGCTCCCTGCTCTTTGTTAATTCAGCAACTAAATCTGAACGCTGACTTCGAATAGTTTCCACTGTTTGTTTTTGCTGAGAACGCTGACCATTAAGTATTTCTTTTTCGCTCTGTATTTCCTGAAGAACAACCTGATTCCTGTTAAGACTTTGCCGAAGATCTATTTGAATTTGATCAAGCTCGTTTTTCCTTCTTCTTATTTGCTCTGCTTGTTTAGCCTTTTGTTCCTCGAACTTTTTAAGATATTGGGCCCTGATCAGCATCTGATTAAAAGAACCGGATGTAAGCAACAACTCCAGGTTTGAAGATCTGCTGTTCTTATAAGCGAATAGTAATATTTTTTTATAATTATCTATCAGCACTTTTAATTCTTTCTGGCGGATTCCGATTTCCTGCTCAGTTAAGTTTATTTCTTCCTGAATTTGCTGTTGTTCTTTGGTCAGACTTTCGATTTTATCGTCCTGTAAAGCAATCAGTCCATTTAAACTCTCATATTGTTTATACGATTGATTGAACTTTGCCTCGGCTTCGGCTACTCTTTTTTGATAGGACTTAATACGTGCATCCAGCACATTGATCTCTGCTCTGGTGTTATTCTGTTTACTCAGAATTTCTTTTCTCTTTTCATCATACGTCTGCGCTGAAACAGAAATTGCTCCTGTTGTAAGAAATAAAAGTATCAGTATTAAAATTCTTGATCTCATAAGCGTTCAATGACTATATCATCAGGAATATCAATGTTAAGATCTAATTTAGATGGATTTACTTCCAGAGTACGAACCTGAAAAACTACCTGTGAATTTCTGTCTGCGCTTAATATGGTAATTTTTCTTGGCAAAGTGTAGCCGTCAATTTCACCATAATTTTCATAAGTTAAGGATGAATATGGAAGCCCTGATGATCTCGCCTGTTCTACATAGCTAACGGTTCCTGTCTTTTTATTGATACGAGCGATTCCCTTGTTATAGAACCCTAAAATATATTCAGTATCAGACTGCAGAATCTTTTCGACATCCTCAATTTCAATTTTAAAATTCATCAGATCTAACAAATTTACTGAGGCCAACTCATTAAGGTTTGTCATTCTGCCATCCTGCACGGATACTTTCTGAGCATATTTATCAATCTTATTATAAATAAGGATGGAGTCTCTATCTACCAGCATGCTCCCTCCGGTAATTCCGATCCTGTTTTTGAAAGTAAGTAAACTTAACAAGGTATCTGTCTCAAAATCGATGGTAATTCGATCACTGTTACCCGGTTCACTTACCAAAGCCCTGCCTTTTCCTTTTACTGAGGTAAGCTCTCCTGAATAGTTTGGTATGCTTTCTATAATTCCATTTAATGGGATTTTTACTTCATACAACTCTTCATCTGTTGTAACCGTCCTTGTAGATGTACACGAAATAAACAGCAGTATTATAGCTGTTAACAAATATTTTGTTGGTATCAATTTCACTCTTGAATTTTTTCTTGGAGATAGGTCAAAGATGGATCTTTTTCCAGTGCTTTTTTCCACCACTTTTTAGCTTCATCAATATTATTAAGCTTATCATAAACATCACCTAAATGTTCCAAAACTTCAGCGCTTGCTTCATCAGCATTCAGATCAATAGATGCTTTAATAAATCTTTTGGCTTTTTCAAACTCACCCATTTTATAAAAAATCCAACCCATTGTATCTAAATAGGCAGCATTCTCTGGCTCTAACTCCATTGCTTTTAATGCTAATTCCTGAGCTTTTTCCAGATTCTCTCCCCGAACAGAAAGATTATAAGCATAATTGTTCATTGCATTATGGTTCTCAGGATCATACCTCAAAGCCAGTTCGTATACTCTGTCAGCTTCTTCACTGTTTCCCAAATTGCTTTGTGCGTCGCCTAGCGTTGAGTACACTACAGATTTGAAGGGCTTTCTTGCAGGCGCTCTAGAAGCTCTTTCCAGCCAAATTACAGCCTCTTCATTTTCATCACTTAACATATAAGCAGAGCCTAAGAAAAACTGTATAAACGAATCATCCGGTACATTTTCATCTGCTTCCTTCCCTACCTTTACTGCTTCGTCCAATCTATTTTCCGCAAGCAACAACTGCAGTCTCAATCTCCATGCAATATCATCCTGAGGAAGTAACTCGTTCCCTTTTTCCAACTTTTCTATAGCCTTTTCTGTTTCTCCAATTTGAGAATAGTATTGGCCTGCCAATGTAAATGCCGGGCCATATTCTGAAGACGATTCTGTAAAAGCGTCCAAGGCCCAACCTGTTTCCTTTTTAAGCTGTTCGTTAAGTGGGCTTTCTTGCTGTTTAGTATATAGAAATTGGGCTACTCCCAGTTTTTCTTCGGGTAAAATAATCTTGTCATTCAAAAAAGTCCTGATCAAAGCTCCTGCACTGTCCCACTTTTGATCTTCAATAAATATTCCTGCAAGATTCATTAAAGACTGGGGATCTCTGGCATTTCGTGTTAATGCTTCGGTGAGAACTTTTTTAGCGTTCTCATCTTTCCCTGTTCTTGAGTAGTATTCACTTAAAAGATTAAGTGTATTTAAATTGTCCGGGTCAACTTCTCGTAGCAATTCAAGTTGCGTAATTGCAGAATCTCTTACTCCCAAAGATTCAAAATTTCTGTACTTCAATAGATAGATTGACCGATTCGGCCCCGTTAGTTTTAATGCACGATCCAGAATCTGATTGCTTTTCAGATATTCTCCATAGTCTTTGTAAGTATCCGCAAGCATAAATAATGCATCGTAGTCATTAGGGTAAAACTCCAATAATGTATTCAGCTCTTCTAAGGTTGCTGTATTTTCTCCTGCACTTCTGTAAATCTGCGCTAGTTTAAATCTGTACCATTTATTTTCCGGGGCTAGCTCAACTGCCCGTTTTCCGTATAGCGCAGCGCTTGGAAGGTCTTCCATTACAAAATAAGCGTCAGAAATGGCATAATTAACTCCGGCTGTACCACCAAGTTGTTTCTCGGCTTCAATTAATAGCTCGACAGATCTTTCGTATTCTTGATTTTCAAACGCTTCCAATCCCTGTACATAAGTAATTGTTCCATTTATCTGGGACTTTGACTGTGTTTGAGCATCGACAGCAATCGAAAGAGAAACACTGAATATGACTGATATGTAGAAGGCTTTTTTCATCGGTTAAGTTAACGTGAAGTATACTGGGAAAGTGCGATCTATGCTGTAAGGATTACAGATTTTATAATATTACTTCATTAAAGCAAAATGATCTACCCCAACTCTCATAATTCTAAATTTTAATTCCATATCCTTTCTCCAATTCTTCTCTTCTTTTTGTACATTCCAATTGATAGCAAAATCAGCTTAAGTAATGTCAGAAAACTACCGCGCTCTTACCAGAAAATATCGCCCGCAAAACTTTGAGGATATTGTTTCTCAGGATCATGTAAGCTCTACCTTGATGAACGCCATCAAACAAAATCGTTTATCCCATGCTTATATGTTCTGCGGTCCGCGTGGAGTTGGAAAAACAACGATGGCTCGTGTTCTTGCCAGAACCATAAATGAAATTGATAATAGTGTTGATGGGGAATCTCTTAACCAAACACTGAATGTGGTTGAGATGGATGCCGCCTCAAACAACAAAGTGGACGATGTTCATCATTTAAGAGAAACCGTTCGGATCCCACCTCAAAATGGTCGCTACAAAGTTTTTATTGTGGATGAGGTTCATATGCTTTCAAAAGCTGCATTTAATGCGCTTTTAAAGACACTTGAAGAACCGCCCGAGCATGCTATTTTTATTTTTGCTACTACAGAACCACACAAAGTTCTCCCTACGATACTTTCTCGTGTTCAACGGTTCGACTTTAAGCGCATAGCTGTTGATGAGATCGTTCGAAGACTCAGAAAAATTTCGAAAGACGAAAATATTTCTATAGACGACGAGTCGCTTCATGTAATTGCTAAAAAAGCGGATGGAGCTCTTCGTGACGCTCTTGGTTTGATGGATCAGGCAATAGCTTTTTGTGGAGATTCCATCACACACAATGAGTTGCTCCAAGCACTGAATGTCGTAGGAACAGATCGCTTGTTTCAGTTTATGGACTGCGTTAAAACGCATGATGCTGATAAAGGCCTGGAACTGATTAATACACTGCTCCAGGAAGGGTATGATATTCAGGAATTTCTGATTGGACTTACTGAGCACTTACGAAATTTGTATATAGCTCACCATAGCAAACAGCTGTATATGGTTGAGGCTTCCGAAGACACAAAAGCTAAATACAAAGAATCTGCTCCTGATTTTTCTCGCGACGACCTTATGCGAATGCTTCATATTGTTTCTGAAGCACAGATCAAGATCAAAGATGCGAATCAACCAAGAATTCAGTTTGAGATTACACTACTCAAACTCATTCACATGGAACGCTCTGAGAATCTCGCTAAACTATTGTCCGATCTTGAGGAAGTAAAAAAAAACTCTAAAAACTTAGCTCCCCTCTCTTCTCCTGAATCTAAACCTGATGTTCAGGAAAAAAAGAATGTAGACTCTGCTACTGAACCCGAAAAAGAGAATCTGGTTCCATCTACTGAAGAGTCTTCAACAATAGTTGAAGAAGAACTGCCATCTTCTGAAAAAGAACCGGAAGCGACAAAAGAAGTTGATGACGAATTTGATATCGGAACACCCGCTTTAAAAACTAGGTTTTCACAAGTAAATGAAGCGAGCAAAGAGCAAGTTAAAACCGAAATTAAAGTTGAAACTACGCCTCAACACTCTCAAGAAGCTAAGAATTTACAGATCGAAGACATAAAAAGTGCATGGCCGGAGTTTATTGATTCTTTGAATGGATCTGTGTCTTCTATTTTAAAGATGCAAACCGAACGCGCCCTGCCTGTAAAACTGAAAGGGACTGAATTGTCATTAGAATGTGACAATCAGTTAGCAAAGACCATGTTGGACGAACAGGCCAAAGAATTGGCAGGAAAATTGCAGGAATGTATTGGAGTGTCACTTCGTTTTAATGTAGAAGTGTCACAGAAGATTAAACAAACAAAAGCTCGAAACCCTTACGAACGATTTAAGGAGATTCAACAAAAAGATCCGATGGTTCGTAGTTTGGTAGAACGGTTTGGTGCAGAGTTAGAATATTAATTTTCCGTGTCTTCGTGCTTTTGTGGCTTAAATAATTAATCAAAAAAATTTAACCAAAATTTTTAGTTATGAGTGATTTTAATATGGCCGATATGTTCGGCAAAGTTCAGGAAATGCAAGCAAAAATGCAGGAAAGTCAGGCTAAGTTAGCTGAAGTTACTGTTGAAGCAGAAGCCGGCGGCGGAATGGTGAAAGTTAAAGCTAACGGGCTTCGTCAGATCCTTTCCGTCAAGTTTGATGAGGATGTAATCGATCCAAATGACAAAGAGATGCTGGAAGATCTGGTTGTAGCCGGTGTTAACAAAGCTCTTGAACAAGCGGATGAAGCTGCAAAATCTCAAATGCAGGAAGCTTATAAAGGTATGATTCCCGGCGGCGGTATCCCCGGAATGGATCTTTCTAAATTTGGACTATGACTGAACTCAAAATGAAAAATGAAAGATTAAAAATTGGGTTCACCAATCCTGATTTTTCATTTTTAATCTTTAATTTTTAATCTCCTTGCAGATAACCTCAGAATATTTAGAAAGAGCTATTGAACAGCTTGCAAAACTTCCCGGTACAGGCAGAAAATCGGCTCAAAGAATTGCCATTCATTTATTAAAGCAAAATGACGAATACGCTCTTCGGTTAGCTAATGCCATTATTGATCTCAAGAATAAAGTTACCCGTTGTGATATCTGTGGAAATGTAAGTGACTCTGATCCTTGTAATATTTGTGAAAATGCGAAACGTCAAAATGGAACTATCTGTGTTGTGGAAGAATTCAATGACGTCTATATCATTGAAAAAACAAACGAGTTTCGAGGTCGATACCATGTTTTAAGTGGGGTTATTTCACCTATGGATAACGTAGGACCGGATAATATTCGAATTCAGCAGCTTCTGAAACGCATTGGCGGAGATGAAGAAATAACCGAAGTAATTTTGGCGCTGAATCCTGATGCTGAAGGTGAAGCAACTTCTTACTATATCAATAAACTACTAATCCCTTACGATGTTACCGTAACCAGGATTGCTTACGGAATCCCAATGGGAACTGAGCTGGAGTTCATTGATGAGGCCACATTAAGTCGTGCATTTGCAAGCAGAAATAGCTTTTGATTTATAACCACAGAGCGCACAGAGTTTCTATGTTATATTTCTCAACATTCTGCTTTCTTTGTGTTCCTTTGTGGTTTATTAAACAAAAAATGTAAATCCAGTGGAGTTTTTGCATTTTTGTGGGTTCCTTTAATATTGAATAAAATTTTAACCAATCTGATAACCTAAATAATTTCAAGAATGAAGAAATTGATCACTTTGCTTTTATTGGGATTCTTTTCCCTGAATATTTCTGCTCAGCGCACTTATTGGCAGCAGGAAATTGACTACACCATGAATATTGATGTTGATACAGAAAAGCACCAATACCAAGGAGACCAAAAAATTGTTTACATCAACAACTCTCCTGACGAGTTAGACAAAGTTTATTTTCATTTGTATTTCAATGCCTTTCAACCCGGTAGTATGATGGATGTTCGCTCAAGGACTATTGCTGATCCTGATGGTAGAGTAAGGGACAGAATCTCAAAGCTTTCTGATGACGAAATCGGATATCAAAAAATTCGGACTCTTAAACAAGATGGCAAAGACGTCAACTTTACTCATGATGGAACTATTTTAGTTGTTGAATTGAACAAGCCAATCAAATCTGGCGGCAAAACGACTTTTGATATGGAGTGGGATGCACAGGTTCCTCTTCAAATTCGACGTTCAGGATGGAGCAATGCCGAAGGAGTTGAGTTTTCGATGAGTCAATGGTATCCAAAAATGGTAGAGTATGATTATACAGGTTGGAATCCGAATCCATATGTTGGAAGAGAATTTCATGGAGTTTGGGGAGATTTCGATGTTAAGATAACCATTGACGCTGATTACGTAATCGGAGGAACAGGTGTCCTTCAAAATCCGAACGAAATTGGTCATGGATATGAAGATGAAGGAATAAAACTAAATCGTAGAAAACCAAACAGTAGAATTACGTACCATTTTGTAGCTGAAAATGTAATTGATTTCTTTTGGGGAGCTGACCCGGACTTTGTTCATACTACAGCTCAGGTTCCAAACGGACCAAAACTTCATTTTTTCTATCAGGAAACCGTAGACAAAGAAGGATCCATTGAAGAAAACGCTGCATATAGAAGATATTGGGAGCAGTTACCTGAATTAACCGTTAAAGGATTTGAATATGCAAATAAGCATTATGGCAAATATCCTTATCCACAGTTTTCTACCGTACAAGGTGGAGATGGCGGAATGGAGTATCCAATGGGAACACTTATTACAGGAGGAAGGTCTCTGGGTAGTTTGGTTGGTGTAACCGTTCATGAGTTTTACCATAGTTGGTTTCAAGGAGTGTTAGCAACAAACGAAGCTCTGTATGCCTGGATGGATGAAGGATTTACCAGTTTTGCATCCGCAGAAACAATGCTTCATATTTTTGACAGAGAACCAGATTTCCCGTATGCAGGTTCTTACCGGGGGTACTACAGCATCGTTGAATCAGGATTAGAAGAACCATTAACTACACATGCTGATCACTTCACAACAAATCGGGCTTACGGTTCAGCATCTTATTCAAAAGGGGCTGTTTATCTGGCTCAGCTTGGGTATGTGATTGGTGATGATGCCCTAAGAAAAGGGATGCTGACTTATTTTGATACCTGGAAAATGAAGCACCCAACAGCTCAGGATTTTCTCAGAATAATGGAAAAAGAATCCGGTATGGTCCTTGACTGGTATAACGAATACTTTGTTAATACAACGAAAACCGTTGATTACGGAATAAAAGCACTTATTGGTGATGAAAACAAAACTGTAATCGAGTTAGAAAGAGTTGGATTGATGCCCATGCCTATAGATGTTTTGGTTGAATACACCGATGGATCCTCAGAAATGTTTTATATACCACTTAGAATAATGAGAGGTGAAAAACCTGCAGAAAACGATCTGAAAAGAACTATTTTGGAAGACTGGCCATGGACGAACCCGTCTTATACTTTTGATATTCCTGCAGCAGGCACTTCAATAAAACGAGTTTCCATTGATCCATCTCAACGTTTAGCAGATATAGAACAATCCAATAATTCCTTCGATGTTGAGGGAATGATTAAGAAATAAACAGTATTTTAAGTTATAGGCATCAAGCAGATTGTTTGATGCCTTTTTTATTTATAAAAGCTCTAAAAAATTATGTCAAAAAAAGACTACGCGGCACTTTCAATAGAAGCTCATAAAAAAGCTCGGGGAAAAATATCGGTAGAATCTAAAATGCCTTTGGATACTAAAGATGATCTCAGCATCGCTTACACACCGGGAGTTGCTGAGCCGTGCAGGGAAATATCCAATGATGTAGAAAAAGCTTACGAATACACAGCTAAAGGAAATTTGGTTGCTGTTGTCAGTGATGGTTCAGCGGTACTGGGCTTGGGTAATATTGGCCCTGAAGCGGCGCTTCCGGTTATGGAAGGGAAAGCAGTTCTATTCAAAAAATTTGCTAATGTTGATGCAATTCCTATAGTATTAAGTACTCAAAATACTGAGGAGATCATTACTGCTGTAAAAGCAATTGCACCAACTTTTGGAGGAATCAATTTGGAAGATATTTCTGCTCCTCGTTGTTTTGAAATTGAAGAGCGGCTAAAAAAGGAACTTTCTATTCCTGTTTTTCATGACGATCAGCATGGAACTGCAATTGTTACTTTGGCCGGAATGTTCAACGCGTGTAAGCTAACAGACAGAAAGCTCAAAGATCTTAAAGTAGTAATTAATGGTGCAGGAGCTGCCGGAGTTGCCATTGTAAAACTGCTATTCGAAGCAGGCGTCAAGGAAGTGATTATGTGTGACAGCCGTGGAATTATTCATAAGGGAAGGACTGATCTGAACGACACCAAAAAGAAAATGTCTAAGCTTACCAATAAAACCAACATCACCGGCAACCTAGAAGACGCAGTAAAAGATTCGGATGTATTTATCGGAGTTTCCGCTCCCGGCGTATTAACACAGGAAATGGTCAAGACTATGACCAAGGATCCTATCATTTTTGCAATGGCTAACCCAACACCTGAAATAATGCCGGACGAAGCACGAGAAGCCGGAGCCCGAATAATTGCCACCGGTCGTTCTGATTTTGCTAATCAGATCAACAATGTGCTGGCATTTCCCGGCTTGTTCAGAGGAGCACTAGACGCCCGAACAAATAACTTAACTTCTGCTATGTTCATAGAAGTTGCAAGAGCAATTGCTGATAGTGTAGAGGATTTATCGGAGGAAAAAATCATCCCAAGTCCTTTTGATGATCGCGTTCCCGGAAGAGTTGCTGAAGCGGTGAGGAATTTTAAGAGTTAGTAGTTTAGTTCCTTGGCTTAGGTCATCCCTGTAAATGCTATGGAATTCACTTATAAAAATTGTCCTGTTTATAATTATGACGATTTCATAAAAAGCTTCCAACTACATCGACCCTTAGAATTATTGGCGAGCCAAGAACGTAATGAAATCGACGGCTCCGAAGGAGCAATCATTACACTCAGGATCATTCTTGAATATGCATCTTACGATCGTAGACCTTTTGTAATGATTAGTCGATGTAATGGAGTTCGCGTCAATAATTCTTGTCGGGAGTTTTTGGTACTTTTGTCGGCACAAAAGTACATCAATAAAGAAACTGAAATATCTATTCAGGCTTAAAAACAGCACAAGGCTACCTGCTTTTGTCTTGATATCCCGTTCGAACGGGACAAAGGATCAAGCCGAAGTATTTAAGATGGGTTCACTAAACCGTTAACGAATTACCTGACATCCATAATCCCGAAACAAGTTCGGGATGACCCTTAATTAAAACAAGCTTCTCTGTTCCTGATCCGATTTTTGCGCACGCTCGATGGTTGGGTCTTCACGAAGCTCGAAGTTATTGAGCATTTCAGGCATAAATCGTTTTTCGTAAATACGGCGAGCTATTCCATGAAGAGCTTTCTCTCCCCGTGGTGTAATAGTCAAAAAACCGCCCTCATCTTCCAGAATAAATCCAAACGATCGAAGGTCATTAACGATCAGGTACGCAAGTTTTTCAGTAACTCCTGAGCTTTTTTCAATGATCTCCCGATGTGGAGCTTCATCCTGAGCCATATATAATTTCCCTAACACATTCAGCTCAGCTTCCGTCATTGGAAAACCTTCGCTGCCTTTAGTTAGTAAATTATCCCAGGTTTTTTGCGAGTAGTGACGCCCAAACCAGTGTTTCCCCTCACGAAGTAAATGATGAGTTACTGCGCATGCAAAATGCTTACCCGGATCAGCTTTTTTGGGCTCCCCTCTGGTTCGAAAAAGATTCACCATTGAAGCCAGATCCAACTCATGTATGTTGGGCGGATATTTAAAATAGAAATTACTTCTCTTCTGCATGATCTGGTTATAACCCGTTACCATTTAGTACCAACAGAATATGCTGAAATTAAATCAGCTAGACCAATAAAATTTTTATACCGATTAATGTGAAATTGTTTTTCGGGAAAACAGAAATACCTTGTTTGTTTCAAATGATTCCTTTGTTACCTCAGGAAACCAATCTTTAATACTAACACACCCTTCAAGGTGTTCAGGCATCGCTTTTACCAACTCTTCCCAACCTGTCATTTCTTCATTGAGTTCAATTCTCTTTTCACTCTTAGTCAACAATTCCATACATATTTCATCAAAAGTTATTAGATCCCTTTTAAAAACAGAAATGGAATCTATATCTGACCAATTGATCTGAACTTTTTTGGATTTACCGTTTATAACTTTAAATCCAGATTCATCGAAAGAGATAGTAACATCTGACTTCCTCATATTAAATCTGTGTGTATTTTAGACTCTATCCTTTTCTAAATAATAATTTCAGCAGGTCTATAGTCCATGCTTACTTATTCCCTAGTGCCTTGAATATTCCTCAATGGATATTGGTTATTGAATATTCAATATTGGATATTCAATCCTAGCCTTTTTCCGCAATCAAAGCTACTGCCTCATCCAGGGTAAACTTCTCCGGTTCTGTGCCTTTCGGCAATCCGATATTCTTTTTACCGTGCTTGATGTAAGGTCCATACCGTCCGTTCATTACCTTGATCGGCTTTTTTGTCTCCGGATGTTCTCCAAGATCATTCAGTTCAGAACTTTTTCTTGGAGCTCCTTTCTGTTTTAACAACTCAACCGCTCTGTCTAGTTCTACTTCAAGAACGCTGTCATCTTTTGGTAGCGATTTGAATTTTCCGTCATGAACAACATAAGGACCGTACCGACCAACACCTGCTTTCACAACTTTACCGTCTTCCGGATGTTCACCAAGATTTCTTGGAAGGGTCAAAAGCTTTAGAGCCATATCTAAATCCACATCTTCAGGAGTCATTCCCTTTAGAAGCGAAACTCTTTTAGGCTTTTTGTTTTCCTCGGTTGCTTCTCCTAACTGAACATACGGCCCGAACCTTCCTGATAGTAAAAATACAGGAAGCCCTTCATCGGGATGAATACCAATCGGCTTGTCTTCTTCTTCAGAAAGCTTGATCAACTGCTCCAGTTTCTCTGCTGTAACATCACTTGGGTTTAGATCCTGTGGCAAAGATGTTGAAACTTCCTCCCCATCCTTTTCCATTTTAGCATAAGGTCCATATCGACCTACAGCAACCTGAATACCTTCCAATCCTTCAAGTGGAAGATCCAGTAGCTTAGCTTTCTGAGCATCGATCTTGTCTTCTTGCTTATCGACTTGAGCGCGAAGTCCATTTTCTCCTTTGTAGTAATCGTCCAGATATTCAACCGGATCTTGAGTTCCGTTTGCAACTTCATCCAGTTTGTCTTCCAGGTTTGAAGTAAAATCACTATCCACCAGATCGGGGAAATTTTGTTCTAACAAAGAAGTAACCGCAAAAGCAGTAAACGAAGGAATTAACATCTTACTTTCGTTCTTAGCGTAACCACGATCCTGAATAGTACTGATTACCGTTGCATAGGTACTCGGTCTACCAATTCCTCTTTTCTCCAGCTCTTTCACTAAAGTAGCTTCGGTATACCTCGCCGGAGGCTTCGTTTCATGAGAGTTAAATTCAAGATCCTGAAGATCCGTTCCGTCACCAACTTTCATTGCAGGTAAAAACTTTTCCTGAGAATCCAATGCTGCTTCAGGATCATCACTTCCTTCTACATAAGCACGGAAAAATCCCGGGAATAATATCTTCTTACCACCCGCTCTGAAATCCGCAGCCGTTCCGTTGTTCTTCGCGGTGATCGTTACATTGGTAAATTCCAATTCGGCTTCTGCCATTTGAGTCGCTATGGTTCTCTTCCAGATCAGATCATATAATTTTAACTCTCTGTCTTTTAATCCTGACTTTTCAGGAAGAATGAATTTTGAACCTGATGGTCGTATTGCCTCATGCGCTTCCTGAGCAGATTTGCCTTTCTTGGTGTAAGTTCGAACTCGATCAAACAAATAATCTTCGCCATATTGATCTACAATTCCATCTCTTGCTGCCTTAATTGCCTGCGAAGACAGGTTGGTAGAATCGGTTCTCATGTAGGTGATAAAACCTTTCTCGTACAATTTCTGAGCAACGCTCATGGTATCACGTGCCGAGAAGTTGAACTTTCTGTTCGCTTCCTGTTGAAGAGTTGAAGTAATAAATGGAGGCGCCGGATTTCTTTTCTGAGTCTTTACATCAACATTGGTAACCGACCAGTCAGCATCTTTTAATTGTTCAACAAGATCTTTGGATTTGGCTTCATCAAGTAATACCACAGAATCCGGCTTTTTGAGCTTTCCGGTATTCTCATCAAAATCTTTACCGCTTGCTAATCTCTTCTCATTTAAGTGAGTCAGGTCCGCGTTGAACTCGTCGTTCTCTCCACTTTTTTGAAGTACAGCTGAAAGATCGTAATACGTACCACTTCTGAATTTCATGCGCTCGCGCTCACGCTCAACCAACATTTTAACTGCCACAGACTGTACTCGTCCTGCCGATAAACCCGGTGAGATCTTTTTCCATAATAACGGCGAAACAGTATATCCTGCTAATCTGTCCAGAATTCTTCTGGTTTCCTGTGCATGTACCAACTTCATGTCAATATCACGCGTGTTCTCCAAAGCATTTAATACCGCTTCTTTGGTGATCTCGCGGAATGCCATCCTTTTTACCGGAACTTTTGGCTTCAAAACTTCCATCAAATGCCACGAAATAGCTTCTCCCTCACGGTCTTCATCCGTCGCAAGGATCAATTCATCAACATCTTTCAATTTGTCCTTTAGTCTCTTTACGATCTTCTTCTTATCCGGCGGGGTTACGTAAATTGCAAAATATCTGTCATCCGGATTGATGCCTAAAGTTGCCCAGCTTTCCTTTTTATATTTGGCAGGAATCAATTTTGCTGATGATGGGAGATCGCGAATGTGACCCATAGAGGAATCCACATCATATCCTTTAGGAAGATATTTACTGATCGTTTTTGTCTTTGTTGGAGACTCTACTATTACGAGACTTTTCATACTCTTTCTTTAATTATAAACTTTCAATCAGAGCTTTCAACTCTTCTGCGTGCGCTTTGGTATCAACTTTTTCAACGGATGCCAAGATAGTACCATCCGAATCAATAACAAAAGCCGATCGGGACGGAGCTGTAAAACTTTTTCCAAACATTTGTTTATCGACTATTGAATCTGTGGCTTCAGCAAATAAGTAATCCGGATCTGAAGCGAGTGTAAAATTGATTCCTTGTTTCTTTGCGTAATTCTTGTGCGAGCGACAACCGTCTTTACTCATTGCGATCACATTAAATCCTTTTTTATCAAACCAATCTGCATTTTCAGCGAGACTCAAAGTTTGTCTGTCACAGCTCGAAGTATTGTTCTTCATATATACTGATACTATAGTCTTGCGATCTAAAAGTTCCGAGAAAGCCACTTCCTTCTCCTCTCCGTCCTGTACAACTTTCAGTTTAAAATTTGTGTCTATCTTTTTACCGGTTTCTATCATTATTGTCTTCTATGGTGTTCAGTTGAGCATGAATAACGGATTTTCATGGTGTAATCGTTCAGGATCGCTGATATTATCGTTTTAAAATTTTCTCTGGGCTTTCGAATCGGTTGCATACTCGAACAAAGAGCTTCCCCTCCGGTGGAGGGGATTGAGGGGTGGGTTTTATGATTACTTTCTTAAGGCCCTAACCTCCACCTCATGCCCTATCTCAAAATTACAGGAGTTTGCGATAAAACACATCTCATTAGCTTGTTTATGAAGTGATATTGCTAGTTCCATCATGGATTCTTTTTCAACTACTACTTTTGGATGAAGTGTTACACTTTCAAACTTCCCACTTCCATCTTTATCCTCAGTCATGATTCCTTCCGCAGCATCTTCGTATTCCAGAACAACAACTTTATTGGCTGAACACAAATGTAAATACCACAGCATATGGCAGGATGAAATTGAAGCCAAAAATAATTCTTCAGGATTATACTTTGATTTATCTCCCCGAAAAGCCGGGTCAGAAGAACCATCCAAGGTTGGCTTTCCGTCAATCTTAACTACATAGCTTCTTTCGTAAGATTTGTAATCCAACGTTCCCACACCGGAATTGCCCGTCCATTCCAAATTTGATTTATAATGGTGCTTCATTACTGATTTCATAATTTCACCTTTCACCTTCCCAAAGAAGATATTTCGCCACCGCAGCCACTACTAAGGAGTGATGCACTTCCCCGTTTGCGACCAGATCCAGAAATTCTTCAAGCGGAATTACGTGCACATTTATCCTTTCGTTTCCATCCAGGTTTTGATCTGACACCCTCTTACAGTTTTTTATCAGATACGTATGCGTATAGTTAGTGAATATTGCCGGATTTGAACTCACCTTTCCCAAATTAATCACTTCTGTTCCTGCAAAACCCGTCTCTTCTTTAAGTTCTCGAATGGATGTTTCTTTGGGATGCTCTCCGGAATCCACCATTCCTCCCGGCAACTCCAATGTCGGCTTCTCAATTCCGTATCGATATTGTTCTACCAACACGATCTCGTCTTCTTCAGTAAGTGCAATTACATTGATCCAGTCAGGTGCTTCAATAATTGAGAATGTAGCTTGGTGATCTTCTGACTCGATCTTCATATCTCTACTTAAAACCTTGAAGATATTAGTCGTATATTCAACCTGCTCTTTGGTAGTAACCCAAGGCTCAATTGTATAATTAAATAGTTTTTTACTCATGCCCGATTCACTTCTATTATCACATTCTGATTTTTCCACTCTCGAAGAACGTATGAAAGCTACGGAAAAAGCCTGCGATCTGATGGAGAAAATTTACGACTCCGGTAAATATCCCAAAATGTTAGTGGAACGAGCTTGGTCAGAGCACAACCCGATCATAAAAGGGGAACTCGCTCAACCTAAAGCACTAAGATCTTATCTAGAGCGTGAGATTCTTCGTCTTCTGGAAAAAGATGCGGATATCAAAATTGAACCATCGCGGGATGTTATAGAACTGAACGATCCTCTTTTATTGGATCATACCGATGAAAGTAACTGGGATATCACTAAGAAAAAGCTTTTCCTTTTTAGTCCTGAACGAACTGACATTTCATTAGACCGACTTCAGCATTACACTGGAACCAGCGCTCATGATTTTCAGCGATATATTTTGTTCACTAACTATGATATGCATGTTGAGGTATTTCTGGAAAAATTTCCTGATTGTGTAAAACCTGTAAGAGAAGGTGTTCAGATGCCTGCTTTCCACCACAAGTTAGATGACAACAAAGGTATTACTTTGATCAATATCGGGGTTGGACCTTCGAATGCGAAAACTATTACCGATCATGTTTCGGTTCTTCGTCCTGATGCCATGATCATGGTTGGACATTGCGGCGGGCTACGAAATCACCAGGAGATCGGAGACTTTGTACTTGCAAACGGTTATATGAGAGATGATCGTTTATTGGATGATCTGTTTCCGATCGGAATACCTGTAATTCCAAACTACATACTCAATTTATATCTGAAGCAAGTTCTGGATAATCACGGATTAAATCATCGCATTGGAACCGTATTTACTACTGCCAACAGAAACTGGGAGTTCTCTAAAAAAGATACTGTTGAAAAGATCCATCAAAGCAGAAGTTTAGCTGTGGATATGGAATCCGCAACGGTTGCTACTAATGGATTCAGATATCGCGTTCCACATGCCACTTTACTTTGTGTAAGTGATAAACCCCTTCACGGAAAACCAAAGCTTTCGGGAGCAGCACAAGCGTTCTACCAAAACTCTAAGGAAAAACATTTGGAGATCGTGATTGAAACTATCGACATGGTAAAACAAACTCATCCGGACGGACTTCCAAACTCAAGCATTCGAGCTTTCAACGAACCGTTGATGGGAAGCGGAGAATAATCAGAATATTGAATATGAAGTGAGGGCATCGAACTTAAATCTCGAAATTAGAACAAAGTTTAGCCCTCTTGTCATGTAAAGAACCTGTTACCTTTTCCTTGTATCCATTCTTGCTACTCGAAAAATCAAAGTGATTTGATTAGATAGCCTAACTCCAAACCACACCACCTTTGTTTCCTCCCTCGGGGGAGGAAACAAAGGTGGGGGTCGTAAATAGCAATCCTCTTCTACCAATTCATTTTATAGAATTTCTTTAATCAATAATTATTTATTGTTTATCAATAAATAATTATTGCATTTCAACTAATCATTTGTTTTATTTGTACTGAACATTAACAAGTTCAGTATTTATGAAACTTAAAAAAGACTGGTCGTTAGCTCATTTTCTATATTATAATGTCTGGATCATTATTATAGGTTTAATAATCTCATTTTTAAGCATTAACAGTACATATTTTACCGGAGGAGTAAGCTTCTTCATCAACGCCCCTTATTCTGATCCTATGGTTCAAGTTGATTCAGAGCAATTTATTTCTACAGACTTCTTAGTAAACGACGAACATTATTTGATGCCACTGCAAGTGAAAGGGCGGTTTCTGGTAAACAACTCAAAAAACAGTTTTGCAACAAAAAATCTTCAACTGATTGCAATTCGTTTTCTTAAAATGATAATTCTTGTCGCATTCTTCTATTTACTTTCAAGAATTCTAAAATCAGTTACAAAAGACAATCCATTTAACCCTTTAAATAGCCGACGGTTAATAGCAATGGGTGGTCTTTTAGTGGTTCAGGCTTTAGTTGCATTCGGTCATGCTTTTTTTGTTGTTCATATTTTTTCTACTCTTCAGATTGAACCGGCCTTAGATTTTAAACCTGATTTTGAATCAGTGAACTCAATATTTTTTGGTCTGTTAATTATGCTTCTGGGCTTCGTCTTTCGGGAAGCAACTAAGATACATGAAGAACAAAAACTAACGGTGTAAAAAATGGATTTAACGAAGAATATTATACCGGAAGAAAAATTCAATAATCTGATTTTGGCCTTATTTACGTTGATATCTGTTTTTATATTTTGGAATGGATACAACGAATACAATGACCTTTCTAAGGTTTTAAATATTGAAAGTACTTCTAAACTCGAGCGATTAGAATTTGATACAAAGTATCTAAAAGTTTCAAAAGCCTATCTTGAAGACGCTTCAAATCCTAAAATAAATTATGTCACTGTTTTAGCTTTAGAAAGTACTCCCACAGATGTTACCGAAGAAAAAGTGCTTGAATCAAATTTTGGCTTCAGTAAAATGACTGGTTTAATAAGTCATCCCTCCTTTTTAATAAATGACGAATCGGAATCATTTTGGAAATCACAGATTTATTTGGAGTTTTTCTATGGCTTTGGGAGTATGCTTATTCTATGCGTTTTCTTAATCGCCTTGCTTAGAATTAATGAAAAAAAACAAAATAGAATATTCAGTAAGGAAATCGGAAAAACCTTTAACTATTTTACTGCGCTTCTTCTATTGAGCTTTTTTCTTGATATGTTAATTTATGGCAGACTAATGATTTTTTTAAATGAAACGTATTATTTAGGCGAATCAATTACAGGCGGAGGATCCCAACTCAAACTCTTCATTGCTGCTATATTTATATTTCTTGGTAACGTGATTCAAAGGGGAAACACACTTCAGGAAGAACAAGACCTAACCATTTAACATCATGGCAATAATCGTAAATCTTGATGTTATGCTAGCTAAGCGAAAAATGAGCCTCACCGAACTTTCTGAACAAGTGGGTGTGACCATGAGCAATCTTTCCATCTTAAAAACCGGAAAAGCCAAGGCAATTCGCTTCTCAACGCTTGAAGCTATTTGTGAAGTCCTCGATTGCCAACCCGGTGATATTCTGGAATACTCTTCCAATATCCAATAACCAACACTTCATCATTCTATATTCCTTGTTCGATATTCAGTATTCATAATTTTTTGTAAGGAATCCCCTTCCAATCTGTCTTACTTGGCAAAAAACTATACGCCATGAATACAGAATCATTTTCTTCAGAAGATTTCCTGAACAGAACCGTTAAAGATATGCGTCCCGATGAACAACCCCGGGAAAAGCTTATAAAATATGGAGCCGGCTCTCTTTCTGATGCTGAACTTCTTGCCATTCTTTTGCGAACCGGAACCAAAAAAATGAATGTGATCGAAACTTCAAGGGCTCTCCTCGATCATTTCAACGGACTCCATTCACTCATCAAAAAACAGTGGAGCGAACTTCGGGTAATTCCCGGCATCGCGAAAGTAAAAGCTATTACACTGGAAGCTGCTTTTGAACTTGCCCGCAGAATTCAGGTAGCCGGTTTAGGTGAAGAGGTGCAAGTAACTTCTCCGGAAGATGCGGTCGCCTTCTTTGGCCCTAAACTCCGTCACTTAACCAAAGAAGTGTTCATTGTTGCTTTTCTGAATCACAAAAAAGTGCTCACCGGATTTCAGCAAATAAGTTCAGGCGGAAGTAACGCCACCATCGTTGAGCCCGCCGAGGTAATGCGCCAAGCAGTTGTTCATCAAGCCAATTCCATTCTTTTATTCCACAATCATCCATCAGGAAATGCAAAAGCCTCTACTGCAGATATTCAACTAACCAAAAGAATCTCCGAATCCGGAAAACTACTCGGCATCCCGATAGATGATCATATTATTATTGCAGGCTATGATTTTGTTTCTCTACGCTCGCAAGGCGAGCTCAATTAAGAATTATTCAATTATGAAAAAGAATATCATCCTTAATAAGACTTATCAATTTGCTGTAAGAATTGTAAAGCTCAATAAATACTTATCTAATTCTACTAATCAATATGATATAGCACGGCAAGTTCTAAGAAGTGGAACTTCAGTAGGTGCTAATACAGAAGAGGCCATAGGTGCTGAATCAAAAAAGGATTTTATTCATAAGATTTCTATTTCGTATAAAGAAGCTAGAGAAACTAAATATTGGTTAAGATTATTAAGAGACGCCGAAGTTTTAGAATCAAAAATGGTAGAATCATTGCTAATTGAAATTGAAGAAATTTTGGCAATACTTGGAAAGATTAAGATCACTTCTTCAAAATCAATTAGAAAGAAACATTGATCATTGAATAATTCTTAATTCTTAATTGAATCAGCCTTATCTTAATGCTGAATCCAGAAATGAATCTTAGAATGAACGACTACCTCCAGCAAATAATCGCTGACTCTTTACAACAATTTGATCTAGAAGAACTACCTGAAATCCAGACGGAAGCTCCAAAAGACTCCAGCCACGGCGATGCGTCCACCAATGTGGCTATGATGCTGGCAAAACCACTTCGTAATAATCCACGAGCTATTGCACAACAGATCATTGATGGATTGAATTTCGATGAAAAGAAAATTTCCTCTGTAGAAATTGCAGGCCCCGGATTTATAAACTTTCGCTTTGCTGAGGACTACTTGTATGATGAATTGCAGAGTATTCTGGATGCTGGATCCGGTTTTGGAAGAACAGATGAACACTCAGGTAAAAAAGTATTGGTAGAGTTTGTAAGTGCAAATCCAACCGGACCACTTACCGTCGGACATGGAAGAAATGCAGTGCTCGGGGACACCGTTGCAAGATTGTTAGAGTGGACAGGAGCCGAGGTTGACAGAGAATATTACTTCAATGATGCCGGCCGACAAATGCGTGTTCTGGGACAAAGTGTACAAGCTCGATATTTAGAAAAATTAGGCAAAGCATTTGAATTCCCCGAAGGAGGATATGAAGGAGAATATATTCGCGATATAGCGGAAGAATTATCGAAAGAAAATGCTGAGTTGTCTGGTAATACAGAAGATTGGAAACCCTTCAAAGAAAAAGCAGAAGAAGCCATTTTTGCTGATATCAGTAATACGCTTCAGCGAATGAACATCAATATGGAATCCTTCTTCAACGAGCATAGTTTGTATGCGGATGGATCCATAGATACCACCGTTGAAAAGCTTCGTGAGAAAGAATTGGTCTATGACAAAGACGGAGCTGTTTGGTTTAAAACAACCGAATTTGGTAAAGAACAAGATACCGTTTTGATCAAAAGCACGGGAGAACCGACTTACAGACTTCCCGATATCGCTTACCACATGAATAAGCTGGATCGTGGATATGATCTTTGTTTGGATGTATTTGGTGCCGATCACATAGCCACTTATCCGGACGTGCTTTCAGGAATTTCTGCTTTGGGTTACGACAAAGAAAAAGTAGACGTGGTGATCTATCAGTTTGTGACGATCGTCAAAGACGGCCAACCTTTTAAAATGAGCACCCGAAAAGCGAATTTTGTAACACTTGATGAGCTTATGGATGAAGTGGGGTCAGATGTCACCCGTTTCTTCTTTTTAATGAGATCTCCAAATACACATCTGGAATTTGATATCGCTCAAGCCAAAGAAGCCGGAGATAAAAATCCGGTATTCTATCTTCAATATGCTCATGCTCGCATTGCCAGTATTCTGCGTAAAGCTGAGGAAGAATATTCGTTTTCCAAAGAAGCAGATCTTTCTTTGCTGAAACATGATTCAGAAGAAGGCCTGATCAAAACCATTCTTCGTTTTCCTGAAATGGTTGCAGGTGCAGCTAATGCACGTGAACCACATCGCTTGATCAATTTCCTGAATGATGTTGCTTCAGCATTTACCGGTTTCTATCACGATTGCAGAATTATTGGTGTGGATGAAGATCTGGCACTGGCTAGAATCGAGCTCGCCAAAGCAACGGCACAGGTTCTTCGAAATGGATTGACTATCCTTGGAATTTCTGCACCCGAAAATATGTGACTAATTAGTTCTCAATCTTGTAAAACAGACAATTCCTCTTGTAATCTGTTCTTCAACTTTGAAGCCGGCTTGTTTGAAGAGCTTGTTGCTTTCATCCTTAGTCCAGAATTTGATTCCTCCAATTCCCATCGACTCCTGAAGTAATCTTCCGTACCAGGCATCGGCTTTTATCAAGTGCATCATAAAAAGAACTCCATCCTCTTTCAAGACTCTGCGAGCTTCATACAGAACTTTTAATTCTTCAGTGAGCTCATTTAGCGTCCCTCCCATCACTATTCCGTCAAAAATTTTGCTGAAAAACGGCATCTCTTTACCATCTGCTCTTACAAAGAAAAGATTAGTTTCATCCGCTTCAGCTTTTAGTCTGGCCTCTTCTAACATTTGCATAGAAAAGTCTAAACCAACAACATCAGCTTTGGATTGTGCAGCCTTTAATGCTCTGCCATAAAGCGCTGTTGAACAGCCTAAATCGAGATATAATCCGTTTTCTTTGGGCTCTGTCCACTCGATAAGCAATTCATGTTCTTTTTCGATCGGAAAGTCTTCGCCTGTTAATAAAGAAAGAGAACGCTTTCTCCATATCTCCTCGTAAATAGTAGCAGTCAGTTTCCAATGATTGGTATATGAAGCTAAACTTGAGAAATCAGGCTGTCCACCTAAAATGTCGATGATGTTATTTTTTACATCGTATTCATCACCATCCTGAGAGCACAAAGTTCCGCTAAAGGGTTTGGTCAGATTCGAAATTTCTTTCGGTACCTGAATAGCTGCTCTTTCGTTTTCCGGAGATTTTAATTCAAAGCTCATATGTCCTTTCCGTCTTTTATTCGGGGAAACAGTACGTGATTACTGCTTTGGTGTTACGTACTCATTTTTGAAGCACTAACGACACCTGTGCGCCTTTATCAACACTTAAAAGCTTTGCGGCATTTCCTTTATTTATACCGATTTCAAGCATTCCAGAACTTCCTATAAATGCGGCCGGATCGCCTTCCTCAACATCTCCGAATGTATTCACTAAATGATCGATCATGGTATTACCAACATAGATCCGGACCTTTCTCCTCCCGATCATATCTTCAATAAGATCTTCAGAAATATTTGTGATCAGATTTCCAAAGCGATCAATATGAACTACCCAACCTTGAAGACCGTCTTTATCCCCAATTGGAACCGCCCAATGATAAGTAACCAGATCTTTAATAGGGTCGCCAAGTTCTTTTAGTGAAACCCCGTTAATAAGATGAGCTGCTACCGGAGCAAAAATATCTCTTCCATGGAACGTTCTAGACCGTTCTTTTCGCCAGTATTTTTGTTTATTCAGCTTTACAGCTTCCACCTCAAACTCGCTGTAGAAAAGCGAAAAAATTCCGTTATCAGGACCCACAAAATATTGATCATTAACTTTTAGAACGATCGGGTGACGCTCCGTGCCTACACCGGGATCCACAACTACCAGATGCACGGTGTTCTTTGGAAAAAGAAAAGCTGAATTGCGAATTACCCATGCTCCCGCCATAATATCCTGAGCTGGAATATCATGTGAAATATCAATGAGGCGAACATCAGGAGCTAAACCCAGAATTATCGCCTTCATCGAACTTACATATTGATCCTGAAGACCAAAATCGGTAGTAAGCGTAATTATTTGGCTCATTAAGAATAGTTATTCAACATAACAGGCATAACTACCATAAGAATTTCTTCGTGATCGCTTTTTTCTGATGGTCGAACGATACCTGCACGATTAGGGGATGAAAATTCAAAACTCACTTCATCGTCATCAATATTACTGAGAACATCACCTAAATACTTTGCATTAAAGCCAATTTCCAACTCATCATTTGAGTATTCACAAACAATAGTTTCTTTCGCTTCACTGCTCATGTCAAGATCTTCTGCTCTAATCGTAAGTTTATCAGTTGCCAGTTCAAGACGAATTTGTCTGGTTGTTGAACTTGAGAAAATAGCAACACGACGAACAGTCGAAAGCATCTGCTCTTTTGAGATGGTCAGGAATTTGTTGTTGTCCCGAGGAATCACAGAATCATAATTCGGATACTGTTCGTTGATCAGCCTGGTGATCACGATAGTATTTTCGCTCTTAAATCTTGCATGATCGGTCGTAACTGTGATCTCACACTCTTCACCGCTCGTTGTTTTTTGAACCAATCCAAGAGCTTTATCAGGTACGATAAACTCCGTTTCTGCACTTCCTTTGATCTCTTTGTTTACATACTCAACCAACCGATATCCGTCGGTAGCTACAAACTTACTTTCTTCCGTACCGATCTTAAAATAAACACCCATCATTGCTGGACGAAGGTCATCGCTTGAAACAGCAAACAATGTCTTATCAATAGCATTATTAATATTATCGGTAGAAGCACTGATCTCAACACCGCCTTCTAAAGTTGGTATCTCAGGAAATTCATCTGCATCATCACCAACCAGCTTATAATTTCCTTTATCGGTTCTGAAGTTAATATTCTTTCGCTCATCAACTGTAAAGAAAACCGTGATATTGGGAAGTTGACGTAAAGTTTCCAGAAGTCGGCGTGCCGGAATAGCTACAGACCCTTCTTCTTCTATGTCTGCATCAATGTATTCTACGATTGCAATTTCAAGATCCGTTGCAGATAATTTCAGTTTCCCATCTTCAAATTCAAAAAGAATGGTTTCTAAAATCGGTAGTGTAGCTTTTGAAGGCACCGCGCCAATTACAGCCGACAGCCCTTTGTTGAGTTCGTTACTTGATACAGAAAATTTCATGAATACGTAATTAGAGTTATTTAGGACAATTTTTTATCCAATCTTGCCCTTTCGAGAACGTGTGCTTATACTAAGAAATACTGGCTCTCTCCGCAACATTTGGAACCGGTAAAAAATCACCAAATAAGTATACCAATATATCGTTAAAGCGCTACTGTAAACCTTTAAGTATTTTATTACAGCATTAGATGAAAAGCCTTCTCTCAGCGCTTACCTTTTTATTAGTTTTATCTTTTCAAACTACCGCTCAGTCGTCATTGGCGAAGTATGGAAATGATTTCTTAAGCACCGGTGCGGGAGCTCGTGCTTTAGGAATGGGTTCTGCTCATTCTTCACTTACAAGTGATGTAACCGCAGGATATTGGAACGTAGCAGGTTTGTCAAAAGTAACTGAGCCACAAGCTATTTACATGCATTCAGAACGATTTGATGGAATTGTTGGGTACGATTACGGAGCATTTGCTATTCCACTTCAATCCAGAGATGCAGTGTTTTCAGTCAGCTTTTTTCGTCAGGGTGTAGATAACATCGCCAACACTTTAAACGCCTGGGATGCCGACCGCAACCAGCCCCGTGAAAATCCTGAAGATTATATAACCCGTTTCAGCGCCGCCGATCTTGCGCTGTTTTTCTCTTTCGCAAAACAAAGCGATGAACGGTTTTCTTATGGAATTACCGCTAAGATCATCAACCAACGTTTAGGACCTTTTGCACAAGCCTGGGGTTATAGTCTGGATGTTGGGGCGCAATTAAAAACAGAGATCGTTGACCTCGGGTTCGCTATTCGCGATGCTACCACTATGCAAAAAATGTGGATTGTGGATGAAGATGAATTTGCAGGATTTCAGGAAGTGTTTGATGATTCCATTCCTAGCGGACAAAATGAGTATGTACTTCCATCTATAAAGATGGGAGTTTCCAAAAACTTTAAGTTCAATGATTTTGATCTAATCACTGCCATCGATACCGACCTGCTTTTTGAAAACCGACAAGCTTATTATATAAACTCAGGTAAAATGAGTATCGAACCTCATGTTGGAGCAGAACTTACTTACAAAGATGTGATCAGCTTCAGAACAGGTATTACTGATTTTATAACCGATCCGGAAGGCGGGTTTTCTGTTTCTCCAACATTGGGATTAGGCGTTCAACTCCTGAAATTCAATCTGGATTATGGCTTTGCTAGTTTTGCGGGAACTTCCAGTAATTTAGGATATACTCACAGGATTTCTTTGCAGTATAGATTCCTGAAAAATTAATAAGTGATTCTAAAGTCACTCAGAACAATTCCATCGCAGCATAGCGTAGGTGGGCGCAGTGAAGAGTCTACACATCCAGAAATAAGCCAAATTTACGTTGTGTAGATTCATCGGCAGTAGCCTCTGAATGACTCGTTGTTTTGTGATAATTGCTTTGATAGGATATTCAGTCCCTCAGAGCGCAGCAAATGCCGGAATCTGCGATCTTAATTTATGAGTAGCCTTTGATAAAGAATTAGATCGCCTGCCTACGCGTGGCGATGACTCGTAAGTTTAAAGTACGCAGTTTAGAATATGATACCTCTCGAAGAATTCATTAACTTATTCTAAAAATAACCTTTGCGAATAATTCTACTCGGCCCTACCGCTTCCGGTAAAACGGAACTCTCTCTTCAGGTTGCTGAAGAGCTTGGAATTCCTATCATTTCGGTTGATTCCCGCCAGTGCTACAAGCATTTGGATATTGGAACGGCTAAACCTTCTGATAAAGAATTACAAAGGGTAGAGCATTACAATATTTCCAATCTTGAATTGGATGAATCCGATTCCGTTCGGGCATTTTCAGAGCGTGCAGGTGCCTGGGAAAAAGAAATTTTAAGTTCATCAGATCATTCTTTTTTTGTTGGCGGAAGTACATTACATCTACAAAGTTTAATTCGACCAATTGAAGATATACCATCCGCAAACGAAGAGAATATTGCAGAGATAGAATCTCAGATTGATAGAGAAGGAATTGAACCTGTTTACAATAAACTAAACTCTGTTGATCCTGAATACGTGAAAACAATGGACGGCATGAACCGTCAACGGATAATCCGTGCTTTGGATGTGTGGATGCAAACCGGTAAACCGTTCAGCTCTTTTCACTCAAATCAAGAATTTGAACTACCTGATGATACACTGGTCTTCGGGCTTCAGAGAGACAGACAAAATCTTTACGACCGAATCAATCAAAGAGTGGACAATATGATTGATGAAGGCTTGGTAGAAGAAACTCAAAAAGTGCTTGAAATGGGTTATTCAAAAGATCTTCAGCCATTAAATGCAGTTGGTTATCGGGAAATAATCGCTGTTCTGGAAGGCAAAATGGAACTTGAGAAATCCGTTGAAAAGATCAAAACTCAAACCCGACGATACGCAAAACGACAACTAACCTGGTTCAGACGGTGGGATTTTATCGAATGGCTTCCTGCTGATGAAAAAAAACCTGAAGAACTTAAAGAAATCCTGCTATCTCGTTTAGCAGCTAAGCAATAGAAGCCGTAAATTTGGGCTCACTTTTAAAACTCGTTCATTCATGTACAAAGCAAAAGTAAACGTAACACTACGTCCCTCCATTCTTGACCCAAAAGGAAAAGCGGCTCACCACGCCCTTCAAAATCTTGGGTTGAATGATGTTCAACAAGTACGAATCGGTAAATTTATTGAACTGGATGTAAACGCTGACAGCAAAGAAGCTGCAACTAAAGTTGTGGAATCCGCATGTGCACAATTGTTAGCAAATGAAGTAATGGAAGACTACGAGATTTCATTCGAAGATTGATGAAACCGTTAGCTCAATTTACAGACTCAGATATTCTGCTTGCTGATACTGATGAGCTGACAAAAACCGAAGAACAAGTTGAAGAGAGTATCGATACTCCCTGGCGATTGTTCTTATTTGATGATGATATACATACCTTCGATGAAGTAATTGAACAAATCGTGAAAGCAAAAGGATGCAGTTACTCTATAGCTCAGGACTTGACCTTTCAGGTTCATAATAATGGTAAAGCCTTGATACATGAAGGTGAGTTTATAGAGTGTCTGAAAATGGAAGGTGTTTTAAAAGAAATTCAACTTATAACCGAAATAAGAGGTTAACGTGGCAACATTTGGAGTAATAGTTTTTCCGGGATCTAATTGTGATCATGATGCATATCATGCAATGAAGCACATCATGAATAGTAAAGTTAAATTTCTCTGGCATAAAGACACCGATCTTTCAGGCATTGATTTTCTGATCGTTCCCGGTGGATTCTCTTATGGCGATTACCTACGCTCCGGGGCTATCGCACGTTTCTCTCCTATTATGCAGGAAGTAGTAAAATTTGCTGAAAAAGGCGGACCTGTTCTCGGGATTTGCAATGGCTTTCAGATCTTGCTCGAAGCAGGCTTGATTCCGGGAGCAATGATGCACAATCAGGATCTTCGTTTTGTATGTAAAAATGTATTTATACGATGCGAGACTACTGATTCTCTTTTTACCAATACGTTAACCAAAGGACAGGTTTTTGATATTCCGGTTTCTCACGGTGAAGGGAATTATCACATTAATGAATCGGGACTAAAATCTCTTCAGGACCAAGATCAGATCTTATTCAGGTATTCTGATACTGATGGAAATCTAACTGATGAATCTAATTTTAACGGTTCTATCGATCATATTGCCGGAATTACTAATGATGGCAGAAATGTTTTAGGCATGATGCCACATCCTGAGCGTGCAATGGAAAAACTACTCGGTTCGGATGATGGTAAGATCATATTTGATTCTATTCTCAATTCCTTGTCAGTTGCTTAAGATTTAGTACATTAACTGAATCATGAGTGATCACACACAAACAGATCTGACATTACACAGCGAGAAACTTGTTAAACGGTACCGAAAAAGAACCGTTGTAAACGAAGTTTCCATTAATGTAAAACAAGGCGAGATCGTAGGGTTACTGGGTCCTAACGGAGCCGGAAAAACCACTACTTTTTATATGATGGTTGGGTTGGTGACTCCAAATTCAGGTAAGATATTCCTTAACGATACCAACATCACAAAAAAGCCCATGTACAAAAGGGCGCGAATGGGAGTTGGATATTTAGCTCAGGAAGCCAGCGTATTCAGAAATTTGACCGTTCGTGAAAACCTTGAATCCATACTTCAGTTTTTTTCTGTTCCATCAAAAGAGATCAAACAACGTGTTGATAAGCTTATTGAAGAATTTGGGCTGCATAAAGTAGTAAACAACAAAGGATATTCGTTATCCGGTGGTGAGCGCAGAAGAACAGAAATTGCCAGAGCATTGGTTACAGAACCTAAATTTATATTGCTGGATGAACCTTTTGCAGGAGTAGACCCAATCGCAGTTGAAGATATTCAGGAAATTGTTGCTCAGCTCACTAAACAGAATATTGGAATCCTTATCACCGACCATAACGTTCATGAAACACTGGCCATCACCGACCGGGCTTATTTGATGTTTGAAGGCAATATTTTAATGGAAGGAACTGCAGATATTTTGGCTGAAAATGAAGACGCTAAAAAGTTATATTTAGGTGAGCAATTTAAACTTGACAGATATAAAAACGATTAAGATTATTTAGCATTATGAATGAAATAACAGTACAGGAATTAAAGGAAAAGAAAGAATCAGGGGATGACTTTTTTCTGCTCGATGTAAGAGAAGGTTTTGAATATATGGTATCTAACTTGGATGGAGAAAATATCCCATTAGGAGACCTTCCGTCAAGAGTAGACGAGATCAAAAATCACAAAGATTCTGAAGTAGTTGTAATGTGCCGTTCAGGTGGACGAAGCGGAAAAGCCCTGGAATTCCTCGAGAAAGAAGGTTTTTCTAACGTTCACAACTTAAAAGGCGGTATTACAGCCTGGTCTAAGGAAATTGACACTTCAATGCCTGTAGCTTAAACAGACCGACAAAAAATCCCGACTAACTGGTTGCTGCAATCTGGTTCAACAGTTCCTGATTGCTTTCAGTGTTATTTAAAACCTTTAGCAATCCTAACATAGATTCTTTCGGAGATTTCTTCAGAAGATATCTTCTGACCATATTTCGTTCTTCCAGTGAATCCGTAATGAACTTTTCTTCATTTCTGGTTCCTGAAGCGGTTATATTTATGGACGGATAAATACGGTCGTTTGCCAGCTCTCTGTCCAGAACAAGTTCCATGTTTCCGGTTCCTTTGAACTCTTCAAAGATAAGGTCATCCATTCTGGAATTAGTCTCAATCAAACAAGTGGCAATGATCGTCAAAGAACCACCACCTTCGATCTTTCTGGCAGACCCAAATATCTTTTTAGGAATTTCCAGCGCTCTGATATCCAAACCACCTGAAAGTGTACGTCCACTATTTGTCTGTATAGCATTGTAAGCTCTTCCAAGACGAGTAAGAGAGTCTATAAGTAATACTGAGTCTTCACCCATCTCTGCCTTTCTTTTTGCGTAACCTAAAGCCATTTCTGTAATTCGAATGTGGCTTTGGGTCTTATTATCGTTAGACGAAGCAAACACTTCTGCGTCTGTAGAACGAATAAAATCGGTTACTTCTTCCGGTCGCTCATCAACCAACAAAACACTTAAAGGAATATCAGGGTGGTTTTCAGCAATACTTTTCGCGATTTGCTTTAGCATTACCGTTTTACCTGTTCTTGGAGGCGCAACAATTAACGCTCTTTGACCTTTTCCTATTGGCGCCACAAGGTCGATGACTCGCATCTCGATATTGTCTGATGGCTCGCCAAGTTTAATCCAGTCAACAGGCATGATTGGAGTTTGCCGTTCAAATCTGCTCGATTTAGTCCAGGCTTCTTTATCTTTTCTGTTGATGCGATCTACAGAACAAACATGCTTATTTCCTCTTTTGTCTTCTTCGTACTCTCCTTCAAGAATTAGTCCCGGACGAAGATCTAAAGATTTTACTTCTTCCGGTTTTAGAAAAGGATCTTGAGGACTATAACTGAATTCATAATCCAGTTTTCTGATTAATCCCCAGCCTTTCTCATTTATTTCAAGAACTCCTGCGTAACGTCCGGAAACACCTTGATTCTCTTTCCAATAGAATTTCGGGATAAAGACATTGCCGCCTTTATTTCTATTCTTATTATTTCTGTTCTTGTTGTTGTTACGGTTCTTATAGTTTTTTCTGTTCCGTGCCATATAAATATTTGTTGGTCTCCTCTTCAAAAAGAAGCGTTATTTCAATAAATGTTGGAAATACTAAGGAGAGCGAAGTAAAAAAGAACGGTGCTCAGATAAGAGCACCGTTGAATTAATTAGGTATGAAAAGATACAAATGTTTTTGCTGATAGCAAATTAACGAACAGTAGTAGTTTTATTGATCCAGGCATAACATGGAGCTACTGAGCCATCGATCTTAACTTTTTGTCCATTTTCAAGGTTATCCAATCGTAAGAATTTATCTTCCCCAGTTGGAGTAACAGCCTCATAATTGCCTATTTGTGAATTCACAGTATTCGCTACAGACGGATCTTTCGCTTTAGCCATGTTCAAATAATCAATGATCAACCAATACACCATTCTGTCTTTTGCTTCCAGTTTTCTGTCAGCAACACAATTAGTTACAGCTGCATTATAGATTGTTGCTTTTGCTATGTAAGCCTGACCAAAATTAGGGTCAATCTTTATCGCAGCATCTGCAAAAGTATCTGCTGTTTTAATATCGCCTTGATTAATGTAAGCGTTGGCTACTCTTAAATTGATTTGTTTTTTATCTGCATCATTCTTAGCCATTTTAAGTGCTTGCTTATAAAGCTTAATAGCTTCTCCATAACGAGCGTTACTAGCTTCTGTTTCAGCTAAAGATTTAGCGCTATTAAATGTTGGCTGAGCTTTATGTAAGGCTCTTCTGATCTTAGTAAGTTCTGCTTGATTATCTTGATCCTGATACGCTCTTTCCAAAGCTTTAAGCGCTTCAATATTTTGAGGCTCTGACTCAAGGATTGGTTTGTAATAAGCTATCACATCTTCAGGGCTACCAAAAAGATCTTTCTGATAATCATTTAATTTATCAACTAATGGACCGGTTGCATATTTAGACGCTTCGTCAATTATTGTTTGCGCCTTCTCTCTTTCTCCTTTATTAATATAGTTACGGAGCAAGTTATCTACATAATATCCACGCGCTGCTTTTGTGGTCTTTTCCGGATTCATATCAAACATGATCTGAAACTCTTCATATGCTTTTGAAACAGCATCAACAACAACAGAATTATTTTCTAAAAAGAATCTTCCTTTTTGTTGATGAGTTTTATAAATCTCTTCTTTATCATCTGCATAAAGTTCTAGCTTTGTATCAAATACCATTAAAGCAGAATCCAGATATGTAGCTTTGATACTTGGATCGCTATGAGTTTTTGCTATTTCTTGATAAATAGTCGTAAATCGGTCCATCTGCCTAGACAATTCAAAACCTGAGTAACCTTCGATTTTTTGTGGTTTTGAACAGAGCATCCATCTTCCATACTTTAAGGCAAAAGGGTAATCCTTGTTTTTAAAATTGGATTGGAATATAGAAAACGCTGCAATAGGTTTTAGCCCATCAGGTGGTTCCATAGTTGTACATTCAGCCTGCGCTGTTGCTATTGCAGAGCTTGTAAATAAAAATCCAATAGCTATTATTAAATTCTTCATCATATCACAATTGTTGTCATTAACTTTGTCTTTAACTTATCAGAGTATAAGAATATTACTTTAAAATTAATTAAGCTTTCGTTGTAAAAACATCAATTCTGTTAAATTTACTGAAAGATTAATCCCGAATATATTTTCCTTGACTAAACCACCTCTTGTTGTTCCTCTGAGGCCGTATTGAAAGCTTAAATCAAAAGAAGACCCGGTTCTCAGATTTGGCGAAACCAATCCAAGACCAGCAGAAAACCACAATGTAGAGACCTCTTCATTGCTTATTTCAAGGTGTCCGCTATCAAATGTAACACCTGCGCTGTATTTGAAGTTCGATAGAAACTTTGCAGAGCGACCTCTATATGGATGGTATTGAAAACCGGTTCCTATTACTTTTCTGTTCTTAAACGCCCTTTCATCTGAATTTGAGAATTCATATTTCGCTTCTTCCCAGTTTTCAAACTGAATTTCTGCAGATGCATTGAATTTTGGATTAAGAAAATATGTAAATCCCGCTGCTACTTTTGTTGGTAAGCTAACGTCAGCCATCTCGGTACCTCCAATTTGAACTATCTCGCTTGCTGAGCCAACATTTTTTCTGGTATTTGTAGTTCTCGTTGCATCGTAGTTAGTTGGCAGAGTCAATGAAGCACCAAACTGAATAAGATCACTTTTACTAAACACTGATCTTTTATTCAGTAATAACCCAAATCTATGGGAAAAAGACGTACCGTTTACACTTCGTGTAGTTAAATTCGATGAAACCCTTCCGTCTATAAAAACAACAGACCTGTTCTCTTTTTCTGTTAAAAAAGAATAGGAAGGAGCATAACCCACCGATATAGTATTATTTATTTTATAGCCAAGCCCTACCTCAAATTTCGTAATTCCTCCCGTTCCTGTTCGGTTAGAAAAATACTCCGTGCTACCCGTTCCAAATGGAATCACCTGAGATGAATTTACATTATAACTTGTTCGTGTTTCAGGAAATAAAGCAACTGATAGTCCCAGCTTATCTTTTGACAATGGAAATACTGCCTGAAAACTGCCGATGTTTAACAGAGAATTATTACCCTCGCCGGAAAAATCCTTAATAGAGTAACTAGTAAAGTCAAAGTTAGCGGCTACTCTTGTGTAGATTCCTTTACTCCAGAAAGCAGGATTATGAAGTCCCGGAGAACTTATGTCATTAAAAGAAACTCCAATAATGCCCATACCTTTTTCCTGAGCAGTGTTATTCAATAATGGTAAACCTGTTCCGTATTTCGAATAAACAGTTCCCGATTTTCCTTCATCACTTTGTCCAAAAGTATTTTCAGAGGTCAGAACTACAGCTATTAAAAGGCAACCTATAACTAGTAAAAAAGATTTTTTCATTACTCTGCTATTGTTAATACTATTTTTGGTTTTAATGCCTGGGAACTAGAGGAATCATATAAAATACTTGAATAAAGTAATCCTCCATTTGGATTAATGCTCAGGTATAACTCCTGATCGTCCACATTTCCAAAAATGTATTCATTGATATGTTCTGTAATATTAAATCGGAAAATTCTCCCAGTAGAATCTCTTTCAGCAAAAAAATCAGGAGATGAAAACTGTAAATCAAACCTAAACTCTTGTCCATCAAAAAATTTCAAATCCATGAAATTTACTGTTGGTCTTATATGATTCAATGGCAGAGAATTTTTAATCAGTAATGTATCTTCATATAGATAAAGCTGAGCATTTAAAACATTTTTTGAACCAATTGTACTCGCTATCTCCTGAAACGAAACCTTATAAAAGCTCTCTAAATTACTGCTTAAATATAACCTGTTATTAAATGTTGGTTCGTTTTCTCTTTTAGTGGTGAACGCGTAATCATTAATCGGAATAAATGTGGTGTCCAAACTCGTTTCTTCAACTGAAAAAAATTGGCTCGTATTTATAGTTGGAAAAATGATTTTCGAAGACGCTGCATCGGGCACTATCGCTAAACCGAAAAACTCGAAATTATACAATGAGTCCCTGTCATCATCTTCATTATTAGAGTATCTGATATATTCAGCTGAAACTGAATCGGATAAATCGATAATTATTGAATCCTGATCTAAATAACTAAATGAGCCAACTAACTCCGTATTATCAAAATCTATAACATCATCAGCCAATATGGTTGACTCTCTCCAGCGCTCTGTTACTCTGTAAATTGAAAAATTCGTAGTTGCTGTTGTGTCTCCATAAAAAGTATCCCCATCAAATTGGAGCATAAGTTTTAACTTTGAAGAATCACTAATTGGTATATCAGCTTGTGGTATTAATCTGGGTTTAGCGTATCCAATTGATTCATACGACCCAAAAATTTGATCTTCATACCTTCCCAGGGGTGGGTTAGTCAAATCTCCACTATATATGGTAATATCATTTTGCTCAAAATTAGTGACGTATAACGTGTCTCTGGATATATCTGTAGAATCTACAATCCCGCTTCCAACAGTATTTGTGTCCTCACAAGAAATGAAACTTCCAATTATTAATACTGACAAAACAAGCCGCCATGTTACTGCGGCTTTTGAAATGCTCTTTTGCATCAACTCTTTATAAATTTTTAAAATTACTTAGCTATTTTATTATAGTATTCTGCAAACTTTTCGGATACGTCTTCCGGAGAACCCTGAATTTGATGTGGCTTTACACCCAATTCCTTAAAGGTCTCATCAAACTCATCCTTTAGATAATTACCAGTAACAACGTGATCGCTAAATTGTAGTCCTAATCTCAACAAGTCTACTTTACCGTTATCTGTAAGTTTGTTTATATCTATATCTTCCGGCAACCCTAATAATTCAAGAATCTTAGCAGTGTCGGCTTGTCCTTCATTCTCCGGATGATGAAGATTATAAATCACTTGCGTATTCTTAAATATCGCCTCGTCTTTATACTTCGTCTTTACCAGTAAAGGAATTAAGCCGGCAGGCCAATCATGACAATGAATAATGTCAGGTTCCCAACCAAGCTTCATAACAGTTTCCAACACTCCTTTATTGTAGAAAGCCAAACGTTCTGCGTTGTCTTCGTAAAATTCGTCGGTGTTAGGCTTCTTGAACAGTCCCTTACGTTTAAAATAAGTATCATTATCTAAGAAATAAACCTGAAGCTTAGCATTTGGAATGCTGGCAACTTTAATTTTCATGCTTTCTACATTGTCTCCAACCTCAACCTCTATTCCGGAAAGCCTGATTACTTCATGAAGCCTGTTTCTTCTATCATTGATAGAGCCATATTTAGGAAGAAGAATTCTTATTTCAAACCCTTTATCCTGCAATGATGCTGGTAAAAAGCGCAAAAGATCTGCTGTATATGTCATTCTTGCAAATGGAGATATTTCCGCTGCTGCATATAAAATTTTCATAAATAGTCTTTATTTCTCGTCGTTTGAAATTGAATTGTTCTTCATCATCTCTTGAAAGGCGGGATCTTCTATAGATATAAAATCCATCAAAGTATCACTTCTTAGCCCTTGTCGTATTGTTTCCAGTGCTATTACCTCTTTAGGAGGAATATTGCCAAGGTTTACATTGCTTCCATATCTTTTTATAAACCAAACCTGCTGTTCTTTCTGAGGAGCTTCAAATATAAGCTTTTCTACTGGAATTTGATCTGTTATTTCTTCAATCAAACCAGATCTAATTTCTCCGTTCGGCCTAAATACTCCAACCGTTCCACTTTCTCTAGCTTCACAAATTACTTTTTCAGATCCTGCTTCTAATTCTTCGCGAATAACCTTAACCCACTTATATGGAGGAACGATTTCGTTAGGGTTTTTACTCCCAACTTCTGAATAGACCCTGAAGTCTTTACTCAAATCTCTGATTATCTTTTGTTTCTTATCATCAGAAAGCCAGATAGTACCGTTAGATACTTCAAGGGTTTCAATATTATGCTTATTCAGTAATTTTACATAATCCCCCAACTGCCCTCGTAACAAGTACGCTTCGAATAAAGTGCCGCCAAAGTATACTGTTATACCTGCATTGGCGTACACCTCCAGCTTTTCCTCTAGATTTTGAGTAACAACAGATGTTCCCCATCCTAACTTTACTACATCAACTAATCCTGAAGCAACCTGGCAGAAATCTTCGCACTCCCGCACGCTGTATCCTTTATCCAGGACAAAGGTCATCCCGTTTGCTCGAGGTTTTGATGTTCTAAATGGTATATTTTTTAATGTAAATGCCATACTATCTTAAAATTCAAAGCCCTAAATATACTCAATTTTACAATGGTATTAAAGAACTGCTTTTATAAGCTATTTTCGGTTTGTATTGATAACTAATTCTTTAATCTTTTCTTTATCAACTTGCTCTAACATTTCTTCCGTGTACCTCCACGTCCAGTTATCAGATGATGTGCCCGGGATATTTGTTCGATGTGAGGCATCCAGGCCCATAAAATCCTGAAGAGGAAAAATAGCCTGATCAGCCACTGAATACATCCCTAAACGTATAAATTCCCAATTTATATCATTGCCGGCTGATCTTGTATAGACTCTGGCTCTGTGTTTTTCTACTTCAGGTGCGCTCGTATACCACCCAATACTTGTGTCATTATCATGAGTTCCGGAATACACAACACAGTTTTGGGGGTAATTATGTGGCAAAAAGCTATTGGATGAGTCGGAATCAAAGGCAAACTGAATAATCTTCATCCCAGGGAAGTTGTACTTATCTCTGAGCTTTTCTACTCCTTCTGTTACAAATCCGAGGTCTTCTGCCAGAATCGGGAGCTCACCGCAGTCTTCCAGAATGGCATTAAATAATTTCTCACCCGGCCCTTTCACCCAGCGGCCGTTTTCAGCTGTTTTTTCAGAAGCTTTAACTTCCCAATACGCATCAAAGCCCCGAAAATGATCTACACGAATTGCATCACAAATAGAAAACATATGATTGAACCGCGCTACCCACCAAGAAAATCCATCTTTTTCGAGCACTTTCCATTTATATAATGGATTCCCCCACAACTGGCCTGTTTTGCTGAAATAATCAGGAGGAACACCTGCTACCAGTTTTCTATTTCCTTTTTTATCAACTTCAAAATACTTCGGATTTGCCCAAACATCAGCGCTATTGTGATCAACAAAAATAGGTATGTCTCCTATTATTCTTACCCCTTTGTCGTTAGCATATCTCTTTAAGTCAGACCATTGATTCGAAAACTCAAACTGCAACCAGTTCTGATGAGCGAGCTCTTCTTTATATTTTTTTTGAGCCTTACTTATTGCTTCCGGGTCTCTTTGAGCGAGTTTATCCTCCCATTTATTCCAGGGCTGCATTCCTCTATCTAAACCACATGCCATAAATAAAGCATAATCATTTAACCAAAACTTATTCTGCTTTTTAAATACATCAAACCTAGACTTCTGATCTGCATCTATCGTTTTATAAAACCTTTCTGATGCCAGTTTTAGTAATACATTTTTAGTGCTAAATGATTTTTCGTAATCTATTTCAACATCAGATGGCAACTCGGCCTTTGAAACTTCTTTCTTGGTAAGCAACCCTTTACGGACCAGGATATCCGGCGAAATCAAGTACGGGTTACCTGCAAATGCCGAATAACTTGCATACGGAGAATTCCCGTAACCAGTGGGTGTTAAAGGAAGTATTTGCCAGATGGTTTGTGCTGTTTCTTCCAAAAAATCAATAAAATCTCTGGCTTCATTACCAAAGTCACCAATCCCATATTTTCCAGGAAATGATGTCGGGTGAACCAGCGTTCCGCTTGAGCGAGGAAATCTCATTCTTATCCTTTTGGTTTTAATATTAGTGCTGCTAATGGCGGTATAGTTACATTTATATAAGCTGGTTGATTATGCCACTCCCCCCACTTAGCTTTTATAACCGAATCTCCGGCATTGCTTCCCCCATAGTATTCTGAATCGGTATTCATCACTACTTTATATTCTCCGTCCTTTGGAACACCAATTTGATATCCGTGGTGAACTGCAGGAGTAAAATTCAAGATTACCACAACAAAATCATCTGCATTTTTACCTCGACGAATGTAAGAAATAAGACTATTATCTGCATCGCTAACATCAATCCATTCAAAACCTCTCCAATCACCATCAATTTGGTGAAGAGATCCCTCCTGCTTTGAGACCTTGTTTAAGTCTTTGACAAGCTGTTGTAATCCTTTATGCTTATCCCACTCCAATAAATGCCAGTCTAAAGAATTATCATGATTCCATTCCGACCATTGTCCGAACTCTCCTCCCATGAATAATAAGTTTTTACCGGGGTGTGTATACATATACGCATACAGCAATCTCAGATTTGCGAATTTTTGCCAATCATCACCCGGCATTTTCGAAAGCATTGATTGTTTCATATGCACCACTTCATCGTGAGAAAAGGGTAATGCAAAGTGTTCTGAAAATGCATATATCATCGAAAAGGTGAGTTGATCCTGATGATATTTTCTATGGATCGGATCTCTTTCAATATAAGAAAGAGTATCGTTCATCCATCCCATATTCCATTTGTAATCAAAGCCTAACCCGCCTGTTCCTGTAGGCCTGGAAACTCCGCCCCAAGAAGTAGATTCTTCTGCAAAAGTTAGTACACCGGAAAATAAAGAATGAAGCACATCATTTACATTTCTGAGCAGATTTATTGCCTCAATATTTTCTCTTCCACCATATTTATTGGGAATCCATTCTCCTTCTTTCCGAGAGTAATCCAAATAGAGCATCGAAGCAACCGCATCAACCCTGAGCCCATCAATATGGTATTCTTCGCACCAGAATACAGCATTTGAAACCAGAAAATTCTGAACTTCAGTTCTGCCAAAGTTGAAAATGCACGTTCCCCAATCCAAGTGTTCACCTTGTCTCGGGTCTTCGTGTTCGTATAAACCTGTGCCATCAAATCTTCTCAGCCCATGATCGTCTTTTGCAAAGTGTGCCGGCACCCAATCAAGTAAAACACCAATTCCGGCTTTGTGGCATTCGTTTACAAAGAATTTAAAATCTTCCGGGTCTCCAAACCTACGGGTTGGTGAATAGTACCCTGTGATCTGATATCCCCAGGACGGATCATAAGGATGTTCTGCAATGGGTAGTAATTCTATATGAGTAAATCCCATTTCCTTGATGTATGGAACCAGCTCTTTAGCCAACTCTCTATAACTCAAAAAGTCCTGTCCGTTTTCAACTTTTCTTCTCCATGAACCTAAATGAAGTTCATAAATAGAAATGGGCTGGTCTTTCGCCTGCTTTTCAGCTCTTTTTCCCATCCATTTTTTGTCTGTCCATTTAAAGTCATTACATCCCGTTACTACCGATGAAGTATTTGGCCGTAATTCGGCTTTAAATGCATATGGATCTGCTTTTAATAAAGGAGCATCCTGAACCGGTGTTTTTATTTCAAATTTATATAAATCACCCTCTGTCACGTGTGGGATAAAAATTTCCCAAATTCCCTGATCATGAAACTTTCTCATTGGATGAACTCTTCCATCCCAATTATTAAATGATCCCACAACACTAACTCTTGATGCGCTTGGCGCTGCTACTACAAAGTGCACTCCGTCGATCTTATCAACTTTTTTAGGATGAGCGCCCATAAACTCATACGCTTTCTGGTGATTTCCTTCGCCCCAGAGCTGCAAATCAAACTCACTTAACAGCGAATCAAAATTATAGGAATCGATCACTTCAAATTTTTTTCCTTCAAATGGAGTAATAATTAAAGTATAGTCGAACTTATTTTTTCTTCTGGGAACTATTTTTTCAAATAACCCTTTATCAGAAACCTTGTCTAAGACCAATGGTTTTGAGGTCCCTATATTCGCTGAAACAGATTTGGCTTCAGGGCGGAAGGCTCGTATAACTAGATTTTCCTTTCCCTTCTCTTTAATTGAATGTAAACCTAAGACCGAAAATGGATCCCCGTGTGTGCCATTAGAAACTGAGGCTATTATTTCTTTGCTAAGTGTAGAACTCATTAATCCTCTTTATTTAAGGCTACGAAGATAGCAATTTTACACAAAATCTTTTGATGTATTCGGCATGCTTTACAGTTGTTCATTTTCTATTTTGTACCTATGCACTATACCGGACAAATCGCCCAAAGATATCTTTTCTCAAAAAAGCATATTTCGCTTATTTCTACGCTTACTTTTATAAGCATAATTGGGGTTACCATAGGTACTGCCTTATTGATTGTAGTATTATCTGTGCTTAATGGTTTTTTTGATGTTGTTCAAGGTTACCTGCTTAACTACGATCCCGATCTCCGTGTAGAAGCTGCTGGAACAAGCACATTCATACAGAATCAGGAATTAACAGATCAGATTGAATCGCTCCCGGAAGTAACTCTTCTCTCTTCTTACGTTGAGGGTAAGGCTTTGCTTACAAATGATGGTGGTGAGAATAAAGTAGTTGAAATAAGAGGTGTAGATACTGAAAGCTTTAGACAACTAATTGAAATTGAGCAAAGTATTAAATCCGGTTTATTTGATGTAAGTGTAAGAAACAGAAAACCCGGCCTTGTAATAAATGAACAACTTAGAAATGAACTTGATCTTGAATTAGGTGATGAAGTGGCTTTACTGAGCGCTTCTGCCATGCGAAGAACTTTAACTCAAATAACTTCTCCAAGACTGTACCGATTTGAGATCCGGGGTTCTTATGAGCTTGAGCAAATTGGCGGTGGCGCCCAGATTTTTATTGATATTACCGCCGCGCAAAGACTATTCAAATCCAGAGATGCTATTTCGGGTATAGATATTAAAATCACAGACAGTGAATTGGCTCAACAAATAAAACCAACACTGCAATCTAAAATAGGTCCTGAGTACAAAGTTTCATCATGGTACGACCTTCAAAAAGCCTTGTACGATGTTATGTATCTGGAGAAATGGGGTGCTTATGCAATTTTGATGATAATTATCATTGTAGCGGTACTAAACATTGTAGGCTCTTTAACAATGATTGTTATCCAAAAAAGACGTGATATTGGAATTTTGATTACTATGGGTTATTCAAAATCAGCAATTAAAAGTATTTTTCGGAAACAAGGACTTTATATAGGATTGATCGGTTGTATTTTTGGCGGCCTGTTGGGTCTGGTACTAAGCTGGCTTCAACTCAAGTTTCATATCATCAAACTTTCAACTGCTTTTTTGATTGACGCATATCCTGTTCAAATTCAGCTTATGGACGTTGCTATAATCTTATTGGGAAGCCTTTTCCTTTGTATTGCCGCTAGCTGGATGCCTGCAACCCGAGCATCTGAAGTTCAGCCTGCCAATGCAATCAGGTATGAATAAAAATTATCTTTTACTCATTGTATAAATCCGGAAGGTCGTTCTCATAAAGTACTACGTCTCCTGCTTGGATAAAGGACTTTAATATATCATTAGCTTCAAATAAAGAATTTACCACTGTGATGTTTTCTTTATGACCATCAACTGAATTTATACCTTCAAGAATTGGCTTTGCTCTTTCTTCTCCCACCAAAATAATTCTATCCAAATTTGCTTTACCAATTGCTTCACCAAACTTTTTGTTTTCTTCAAACTCAATTTCTCCAAGTTCCACCATCCCCGGAGTAATAATTATCCTTCTTCCGGATGAAAATTGTGCCAGAATTTCGATGGCATTCTTTGCTCCGACAGGGTTAGAATTAAAAGCATCATCAACAATAAAGAAGTTGCCGGATTTTTTTAGTTCCAACCGGTGCTCAATTGGCTCAATATTTTTCGCTCCCAATGCTATCGTTTTTGCCCGAATCCCAAAATGATGAGCCGCGCCAATTGCTAACAACATATTTTGAACGTTATGAGAACCTAATAACCTTGTTTGAATTGAAGTCTTTTCTTCATCAATGCTTAACTCAAAGTTCGTGCCTTCGTAATTATAATTAATACTACTTCCTCTAATATCTCCGGAATTCAAGCCAACTAAAATTCTTTCTATATTTGAGCGTTCTTCCCCCATTTTTCTAACCAGCTCATCATCGGCATTCAGAATAGCTACCCCTCCATCACTCAGATTATCTACAAGAGTTCCTTTCTCTTTTGCTATTACTTTTTGAGAACCAAATGTTTCCAAGTGAGCAACACCCACATTGGTTATTATTGAAATATCCGGTTTTGCAATATCACATAACTCCTGAATATTTCCTTCGTATCGAGCCCCCATTTCCAGTATTAGAATCTGGTGATGTGATTGAAGGTCATTATTAATGACTTTGCAGATTCCCATTGGAGTGTTGTAACTTCCCGGGGTAGAACAAACGCTGAATCTTTCTTTCAAAAGATCCCGGATCATAAATTTTGTACTGGTTTTGCCATAGCTCCCGGTAATAGCAACAATCTTCAAATGTGGCATTGAATTAAGCTTTTTTCTCGCTTGTTTCTTGAAACCTTCCTGAATTGCATTCTCAACAGGCTTTGTAACCCAACTTGCGATAAAAATAAAGAATGGGATCAAAATGGCAGAAAATACCCACCCAAAAACCAAGAGTACAATATCAAAATTTAAAAGACCGGGGCTGTAATTATAAAGAAAACGTCCTGAATATGACTCGAACGTAAGAAAGGCCGGAAATAGAACGCCTAAAAGAACCACTGGTATTAACAGGCGCTTTACTCTGTTTGTAATAATCAGTGGTTTCTTAACTTTCTCTTGTTTGTACCGCTGAATTGAACTCAGCCAAAAAACAGTATATACAAAGAAAACAACAGCCAGTGTACTTCTTGTAACAACTGAGCCCCAAAATCCATCTACTGCAACTGCTATAAATAATATCAGATTGAATATTCCAAGATCAACAGGTATTACTTTTTCATCCCAGTGCATTCTGAGCCATTGCCAATACTCGTTATTTTTATAACCAACCTGCTGGAAAGTGTGAACAAAAAAACGAGTTCTGTACCAATGATATCTGAGTAGTATGACACAGAAAATAATTGAAAAATAATTAAGTAAAGTAAGGTACCAATCCAAGTCGGAGATTATTAGAATGTGATGTTTAGCAGTTAAATACAGAACTCCTCGATATTGAGTACGAACGCTCTTATATTCACCGCACAATTAAAACAAAGTTTCGAATCGGAGACAAATATATGAAATTAATTATCCCAATGGCGGGTCGCGGAACTCGTGTTCGCCCACACTCTCATACTGTTCCTAAACCTTTGCTTCCTGTAGCCGGAACCATGATCATAGAGCGATTGGTTGAGACTTTTATTCGAACTTTGGATCGCAAAATTGATGAGATTGTGTACATCTTAGGTCCTGATTTCGGTCAAGACATCAAAGATCAGCTCACTGCCATGAGCGATCGACACGACGCAAAAACTACTTTTCGTGTTCAATTTCCTGCTCTTGGAACCGCCCATGCTGTAGCTTGTGCGAACGAAGATCTGGAAGGCGAGGTGATCGTCGCTTTTGCTGATACTCTATTTGACAGCGCAGAGAAATTTGATTTAGACGGTGCTGATAGCGTGATCTGGCTCAAGAAAGTTGAAGACCCTTCACGTTTTGGAGTTGCCGTTCATGAAGGCGAAAAGATCACAGGTTTCGTAGAAAAGCCGGAAGAATTTATTTCTGATCTCGCCATTATCGGGGTGTATTATTTCAAAGACGGTGAAGAATTGAAGCGACAAGTAAATCGTGTTATGGATGACGGGCTTAAAGGCCCCGGCGGCGAATACTTCCTTACTGCAGCACTTGATAACATGATCAATGAAGGAAAAGTCTTTAAAATTGCTACGGTTGACGAATGGTTGGATTGCGGTACTTTACCGGCATGGTTAGAAACTACCGGCGAAATCGTAGCCAAGGAAAACCCAACTTTCAATGCTTCTAAGTTTCCGGGATCTGAGATCATCCCTCCTGTATTTATTGCGGACGGAGTTAACATCGAGTCCAGCAAAATTGGACCACATGTAAGTATTGAAGAAGGAACTTCAATCAAGAATTCAACGATCAAGAACTCAATCATCAGAGATAATGCAGTTCTGGAAAATGTTGAGACAGACGGATCTACAATTGGGGCGCATACTTCACTCAAAAATGTGAAAGGGAAAGTAGATGTCGGTGATCATTCGAATTTAGAGATCGAGTAACTTCTTTTAGTTTACAATAAAGCTTTTTGTAGCAAATACTTCGTCTTCGTATCCAATAAGGTAGGCTTGGATGGAGTATGTCCCGGGATTCAAATCGATATCAAAGTAAGTTGGTAATTCGAAGGTTTTACTTTCGTCTTTTTCCAACTTGAAACTAGTTAAGGCTCTGGTACAAATTAATTTTTCCTCCGCTTTTATAATCTTTGTACCGTTCTCAGTAATTAAAAAAGACACCTGACAACCTGATGAAAAGTTATATTCTTTAGTTTCTCTCGTTTTATTTCTTACTGTAAAAGTCGCTTCAATGTCCTGAACATTAGTTATTTCTTTATCTTCTAGTTCCAGATCGGTTGCTAAATCGCCCGAACCGAAATTGATCATATTACATGAAATCAAAAATATGGAAAAGCAAAAAATATAAATTACTGTCGACTTCATAATTCTGTATTTAACTTATCTTTTGACTATTACTTTCTAAATAAAGAGTCAATTCCTTTTTTTCAACCATATCATAGAATGAAACAATGTAGGAAAACTTCCAATTTTGCAAAAAATACACTATTTTTGTTTTAACAATGTTATAACATTATGATTAAAAAACTTCAAAATATCGGAAACAGCAGAGGCATCATCCTCGAAAAGTCCCTCCTCAAATTGCTTCGAGTGGAACAAGATGACCAGGTTGAAATTGTCCCTCAAGAAGATGGTTTACTAATCAAAAAAATCGATGTGAAATCTGCTTATAAACGAATAAGTGAAAAACATCGAAGATCATTGGATAAACTTGGTGAATAGGTATGTCTCCAAAATTCCTTTCTTTGGATGATATACTTTTTATTCATAGTGAAGAAATCAACACTGCAGGTGGTGAACCAAATATTAGAGATCCAGAAGGAATCAAAGCTTGTATTGAATCACCTAAAACTACTTTCGATGGAGATTACTTACTAGATCTTTATGGCATGGCTGTGGCATATGTTTCCTGTTTCGTATTTCGGCACCCATTTATTGATGGTAATAAAAGAACCGCTTTAGCTTCTTGTCTTACTTTTCTTTACTTAAATGGTTTTGAGGTGAATGAAGAACATGATGAGGAGCTTGCTGATTTGGTAGTTGATTTAGTTACTAAAAAAATCGATGCCGATTTCTTATCTGACTTTTTGAGAACAAGATCTTCACCAATTTCTTAGGTTAACTGTAAGTTTTATTTCACCACCGTAATTACCCCGTTAAATTTATCAATTATGTAATTGCTGATACCGCCCGGCTTCCCGTCATTTATATCCCATTTAAAATCAGCTCCTCCTATAAAAATTTGATCGCATTCTAATTTTTCAGCTGTTTTTATAATAGTTTTTCCCGGCTCGCCTATCTCTACTGCTAACTCCGGGTCCATTTCCGGGCCACTGTTTGTCTCGAATAAAAACTTCGCCATTTCAACAATTCCTTTGGCTGTATCTTCGCTTTCCTTATCATCTGCAACCACAAGAATAGTAACTGTAGGTTTATTGTTTAAAAGAGAACTTAACATTCCGGCATGCTTTACTGCTTCGCTTGCATATTTACTACCATTTGTTGCTATTAACCAGTTTGATGGAAATCCCATGATTCAAATCCTTTTATTTACCCTTACTATTAATTTTATAAAACAAACCCCTGAAAGCATCCTATAAGATTGGTATCTTTTGCCGATGAATTTTCCGCTACAAATACCTGCTTCACATAAGTCTGTTTTTGATGTTATAAGCAAAGCCGCTGCTTCCATAAACCAACCGGTTTACATTGTAGGAGGTTATGTGCGTGACTTTTACCTTGATCGACTTAAACAAACAGAACCTGACCTCGACTTTGTTACGCTTGGTTCCGGAATTTCTTTAGCTGAGAAGGTTCATCAAGCTTTAAAAGGATCCCATCTTTCTGTGTTCAAACAGTTCGGAACAGCTCTTGTAAAAACTGAAGAGTTTGAACTAGAGTTTGTAGGAGCGCGCAAAGAAAGCTATCGTAAGAATTCCAGAAAACCCATTGTGGAAGATGGAACTCTTGAAGATGATCAACTTCGGCGCGATCTAACGATTAATGCATTATCCTGGAGTTTGAATGAAGAAGACTTTGGTACGCTTGTAGATCCATTCGGAGGAATTCAGGATCTAAAAAACAAGCTGATCCGAACGCCTATAGATCCCAAACAAACTTTTGATGACGATCCGCTTAGAATGCTCCGCGCTATTCGTTTTGCCACCCAGCTGAATTTCAATATTGAAGAGAAGACATATAATGCTATTTCCGAAATGGCTCCAAGGCTTGAGATCATTTCTAAAGAGCGAATTATTACTGAGCTGAATAAGATAATAATGAGTAATAAACCTTCAATCGGGTTTGCTCATTTATTTCATACAGGTTTATTAAAACAGTTTTTCCCTCAAATGCATCGACTGCAAGGTGTAAAAGAAAAAAATGGACAAACACATAAAGACAATTTCTGGCACACTCTGCAAGTATTGGATAATGTTGTTGAATATGGAGGAAATCTTTGGCTGAGATGGGCTGCTATTTTGCACGACATTGCAAAACCGCCTACTCAACGATTTGATAATAGGGCCGGCTGGACTTTTCACGGACATGATGCCCTCGGGGCAAAATGGACAAAAGGAATTTTTCGTCAACTAGGTCTGCCGCTGGATGAAAGAATGCGATATGTGAGAAAATTGGTACGATTGCATCTCCGCCCTATTGCGTTAGTTTCAGAAGAAGTGAGTGACAGCGCCATAAGAAGGTTGATCTTTGAAGCCGGAAATGATATTGATGATCTTATGACGCTTTGCAGAGCTGACATCACCAGTAAGAATGACAATAAAGTAGAGCGATTCCAGAAAAACTTTAACAGAGTTGAAAAGAAGATCAAAGAAGTTGAAAAAAAGGATCATATCAGAAACTGGAAAAACCCTCTTTCCGGAGAAGAGATCATGGAAGCACTTCAAATTCAGCCAAGCAAAACAATCGGAGACATAAAAGACGCCGTAAAAGAAGCTATATTAAACGGTGAAATTCCGAATGATCATGATGCAGCTTTTGTGTACATGATGAATAATAAGGATAAATTTTTGGAGGAAGAGTAAAAAGTGACAAAGTTATATCAACACTTCGTGTTTGGTTACAAAGTTGGTTTATATTCAAACCAACTTTGTAACTGTAAGCGAAGCTTACATCTCACTTTGTCACATGATCACTCTTTATTTAGATGAAAGAAGTTTGGGTTTCAAATTCATACGCTAAGATCAATATCGGGCTCAACGTTTTGGAGAGGCTTGACTCAGGATATCATAACATTGAGACTGGTTTTTGTTTTATCGAGTGGACAGATCGTTTTGAGATAACGCCATCGAGCAGAAACAGCTTAACCATGAGCGATGAAAAAATTCCTGTAGATGATACCAATTTGATAGTAAAAGCTGTAAATCTTCTTGAGAAAGAAGCAGGGTTAAAAGATCAGTTTCGCATCAAAGTTCAAAAAAATATTCCTGCGGGAGCAGGACTTGGCGGTGGCAGTAGTAACGCGGCTACAACCCTCAGGATGATCAACAAGATCGCTAATCTGGGTTTACAGGAAACGGAATTAATGGAGCTTGGGAAAAAATTAGGCGCCGATGTTCCCTTTTTTATTCAGGGAAAGCCTGGTTTTGCCACAGGATTGGGAACGGAAATTGAACCTTTAAATATTCAGCCCGACGGTTGGATCGTAACAATTTTTCCCGGCGAACCAAGCAGCACTCCCGAAGCATACAATTTTGTAGAACCAAATCCGGAACCCGAGTTTTCTTTAAAGAAAGTTCTCATCGATGAGGCTTTGGAAGAATGGGAATACCTGATCATTAATGATCTTGAAGCTTCCGTTTTCCCACGAATGAATATCGTAGGAAACATCAAAGACCAATGCTACGAATTCGGAGCAAGCTACGCCTCAATGAGTGGAAGCGGTTCCAGCGTTTTTGGAATTTTTGAACAGGATTTTGTTGCAATTCATGCATATGAATCGTTTCATAGTCTCGGATTTTCAGCGAATTTATCGCGACCAAATTTTGAGCCTGATCTGGGTATCTACAAGAAGCAGATCAGCTAATTTATTTCATATTTAAGATTATCAATCAGCATCTATAATGGCTAAAAAGAAGACTTCTTCAACACCGGATCTAAGATCGGGAATGGACAAAAACTCCCTTCGCGAAGATATTAAAATGCATCTTCGCCACACCTTGGCAAAGGACGAATACTCTACCACAAACTGGGATAATTACCGGAGTGTGGTCCTCACTTTAATGGATCGGTTAAATGAGCGCTGGTTAACAACGCAGCAACACTACCATAATTCCGGAGCAAAACGAGTTTACTATTTATCCATGGAATACCTGATCGGTCGTCTGCTGGATAACATGGTAGTTAATCTGGATGTTCAACAAGAAATAGCTGATGCTTTACAGGATGTTGGTCTGGATTATGATGATATCCGAAATGCAGAATGGGACGCCGGACTTGGAAATGGTGGTCTCGGAAGACTTGCAGCATGCTTTTTAGATTCCATGGCAACATTAGGTATTCCTGCTATCGGATACGGTTTGCGTTATGACTACGGAATTTTCTATCAAACAATGGAAAATGGATTTCAGATCGAGAAACCGGATCTTTGGTTGCGTTATGGAAATCCTTGGGATATTGTCCGTCCCAAAGTTCAATATCCGGTGGAATTTTATGGACACCAGGGTGCGGCTCAAAACGGGGATGGTGGACACCATTACAGTTGGGAAAATACCCGCAGAGTGCAAGCCGTTGCATACGATACTCCTATTCCCGGGTACGATAATGGAATTGTCAACAATCTGCGATTATGGAAGGCAGAATCTGATGCTACTTTAGATCTAAAAAGCTTTAATCAGGGTCAGTACATTGATGCTGTAAAAGACAATCAACTTGAGCAGAACATCACACGTGTTCTCTATCCGAACGACAAAGTATTTGTAGGTCAGGAACTCCGATTGAAGCAAGAATATTTCCTTGTATCCGCTTCTATGCAGGATATTATTAGACGTTTCAAGAAAGGAACTGATGACTGGAGTAAATTTCCGGAACGCGTTGCCATTCAGTGTAACGACACTCATCCAAATCTTGCGATTCCTGAGTTGATGAGGGTTCTGCTGGATGATGTACACATGCCATGGGAAAAAGCCTGGGATATTACATCTAATACAATGGCTTATACCAATCATACTTTACTTCCTGAGGCTTTGGAAAAATGGCCGGTTTCGTTGATGAGAAACCTGTTACCAAGACATCTTAATATTATCCATGAGATCAATCGTCGCTTTATGGATACCATCAAAGCATCACATGGAAACGATACTGCTCGTATGAAGAGAATGAGCATAATCGGAGAGGGTGAAGATCCTGTAGTACACATGGCACATTTGGGAATTGTTGGTTCCAGAAAGGTGAACGGTGTTGCTGCGCTTCATTCCCGATTGGTAAAAGAAACCATGTTCAAGGATTTTGATGAACTCTATCCTGATAAATTCACCAACAAGACCAATGGAATTACTCCACGAAGATGGTTGAAGCAATGTAATCCTGATCTGTCCGATCTTATTACTGATGAGATCGGAGATAAATGGATCACCGATCTTGATCATCTAAAAAAGCTGGCACCATCAGCAAAGAAAAAGACTTTCCAGAAAAAATTTGGCGAGATAAAGCTGGAAAACAAAAAGCTATTGGCTGATTACATCAAAGAAGAACGAGGAATTGATGTAGATCCAAAGTCTATGTTTGATATTCAGATCAAGAGAATTCATGAATACAAGCGCCAGCTTATGGCAGCTTTGCATGTTGCAACATTATATAACCGTTTAAAAGAAAACCCTGACATGGATATTGTTCCAAGAACGGTGATCTTTGGTGGAAAAGCCGCTCCTGGTTATGCAATGGCTAAACTTCATATCAAGCTTATCAACAGCATTGGTGAGAAAGTAAACAACGATCCGGATGTTAGTGATAAACTGAAGTGTATTTTCCTTGAAAACTACAGGGTTACCTTAGCGGAAATGATGATTCCTGCTGCTGATCTTTCTGAGCAAATTTCTACTGCCGGAATGGAAGCCTCAGGAACCGGAAACATGAAGTTTGCTCTGAATGGCGCTCTTACTATCGGTACGCTTGACGGAGCGAATGTCGAGATCAAAGAGGAAGTTGGAGACGATAATATTTTCATCTTCGGATTAACGGTGGAAGAAGTGGATGAGCTTCGTCAGCAGGGCTATAATCCATGGGACTATTACAATTCTAATGCCGAGTTGAAAAAAGTAATTGATCAAATGCGTACCGGTTTCTTCTGTGAAGAAGACCCAACGCTTTTCCAACCTATAGTTGACGCATTACTTCACAAAGGAGACTACTTCATGGTTATGGCTGATTATGAAGCTTATGTGAAAAAGCAAGAAGAAGTTGAAGGGCTCTATAAAGATCAATCCGAATGGAACCGGAAAGCAATTCTGAATGTGGCTAACATCGGTAAATTCTCCAGCGACCGAACTATTCTGGATTATGCTGATGAGATCTGGCGAACAAAACCTGTGAAGCTGAAAAAGTAATTGTCTATTTAAAGATCAACATTAGGGATGTAATATTTTACATCCCTAATGTTTTTAATTCAATTTCATGTATTGGCTCGCAAGCCATTTATTTGCTTCATCTTTATTTTTCACCTCGCCTGAGCTGATCTTAGATATAAATTCAAATGCTAATTTACTTTTGCTCGACTCATAAGCATTAAGGTAGTCACTTAAAATTGGTGATTTAGGATTTAGAATATCTGAAGCAAAATTGCTGTCAAAATTATTGTCTTTCAAAAACCTCAATATATTATCATAGCTCCAGATTGCAGAACCATTCAACAAGTTTTGAATTTGAGCAGTATAGAGTTTCCAAGGTATTTCATCTCTCAACTTTAACGTTTCTCGCAGAACGTATGATGTGTAAGATTTAAGAGTGTTGTCGTCAAAATAGTACTGGTCAAAAAGAAGTTCTAAATCGTTATCATTTGGTTTAGTTCTCATCATAATAAGTAACGCCCAGTACCTATTAACCAAATTACCATCCGCTTTTAATACTTCACGAGCTAATGGCAACGCCTCATCCATATCCAAAGAATTGATGTGATCTATCAAACCGTCTGAAAATTCTTTTTCTGAATCTTCTGCAAATTGATTGTAAATCATTTTCATTTTCATGCTTATCTTTTTTCCATCAGTACGGAGAAATTGAATTAGAAAAGAGAGTGCCATTGTATTTGTTTGATCTCCGAGATTTTTTCCATTGATGTTCCATTCCGAAATTGTATTTAAGGTATCCTTCGGTAATTCTTTTTCAACAATCCCGTAATCCTTTTTAGACTCAATAAGAGTTATATATCCATAGTTTGGCTTGACGTAATTTGTAGATGAATACTCAAATCCCAGGTCATCTTGCATCACTGCACTACACGCATTTAGTGCTCGCGCCCCAATAATTGTTTCCGGCTGTTTAGCTCGCATAGAATCAACTATTTGCTGGGCCGTATAATTTTTAAGCCCTATGAACTCCATATAATAGCCCGGAGAAGTTTCGATTAGGTTTGGGTTGTTCTCAACTGTCTTTTCATCAACGGTAACAGGCCTTGGAGTGATACAACCATTTATAAATACAAGTAAAACTAAAATCGCTAGCTGTCTCATATATATCCGCTTGGTTAATAACTTGATTTAACTAAGCTAATCCAGTTTATAATATCAATCTCTTTTACTAGTATAAATTTCATAAAAAGAATTTCTTAAAACTTTCGCCTAATTCTTTAAATTGGCTTTAGTGGAAGAAAAGGAATTCATACAACGACTACGGGATAAAGACCGAACTGCGTTTCAGCAATTAGTTCGTGAATATAAAGACCCAATCCTGAACGTTTGTTATGGCTACCTGAAAGACGTTGATGACTCTGAAGACCTTACTCAGGAAGTTTTTGCAGAAGTGTACAAAACCATCTCCAATTTTAAAGAAGAGGCCTCCCTTTTTACCTGGATGTACAGAATCGCTGTTTCCAGATCTTTGGATGAACTGAAAAAACGCCGAAGCCTTAAACGCGCTGCCTATTTTGAAAAGCGTGTACGATCAGAAGCAGCCGATTTGGAGATGTCTCTAACGGCTTCAGATCTACCTGATCCGGAAGAAGAGCTACATCAAAAACAGCAACAACAGTTTATACAAGATTCTCTGAATAAACTTCCTGAAACCCAACGAACGGCTTTTGTTCTCAGCCAACAAGACGGACTTAGTTACAAAGAGATTGCAGACATTATGGAGAAAAGTTTGTCTTCTATAGAGTCCTTGGTTCATCGGAGTAAACAAAACCTCAGAAAGATCATGGAAGACAATTATGAAAATTATTTTTAAAGAGCACAAGTTTTTACAACACATTTCGCCTAATCCTTTATCGGAAGAATTATGAAATCAGAAAAAGACATACAAACCCATATAGATCAGCTCATGAAAGATGCTGAAAAGCCTGCTTTTCTTTCAACCAGTGCTGATTTTGAAGAAAATCTTTTTGCCCGTTTTGATGAAATTGATAATCAAAACGCTCCTAAAGCAGCTACCATCTTCTCTCTTTCCGAAGTGCGAAAATATGCAGCTGTCATTTTAATATTGATCCTGAATGTTTCTGCCATTCTATTTTATTCTACCAATTCTGATAGTGAACAAACAACTGAAGATATCTCAGAATATTCTGATGAGTACTTTCCGGATTACGCAACTTTAACTTCCTTGGAGTAAGCTCATGGGTTTATTTGAGAACAAACGATTTACTATTATATCCATCTCTGTTCTGGTTTTGCTGAACCTGATTCTTATCGGGTTAGTTGTTGGTCCGGAACTTGGAAAGCGAGGTCATGACCGAAGAGACGGAGACAAAAGAAGCGAATACCTTGCAAAAAAACTGGGGCTTTCTGAAGAACAAAAACGAACGTATGATTCTTTAAATACTAATCACAGAAACGAAACGAAAGCTCTTCAGCAAAAGATCGATGAAAAGAGAAGACGTATGTTCCGTCTTACACAAGTCAATGATGTTTCAGTTGAAACCGTGGATTCTTTAACTACTGAGATCGGAGTATTGGTTTCGGATATGGAATTCCGAACATATGAACACATCTCGAATATCAGAGCGCTTTGTACCCCTGAACAACTTCAAGAACTAGATTCTCTTGTTCAACGAATGATAAAATCCAGAAGAGATCGTGAAGGCGATAAAAAGGAACCCGCTAGTGGAAATTAATTAACTGCGGTTCTTTCAGATTTGTTTATTTTCACCCAACCTAATTAAGAAAATATGCAAGCTGATTCCACACAATCATTACCTACCATAGATGACCTCACCCCGAGTGAGATCTTTGATTATCTGGGTACTCTTTTTAATACCACTTTATTTGAATTAAAAGATACTCCGGTTACTCTTCTGTCCATTTGTATCTTCATTTTCTTTCTTATTGGGTTTACTTATCTCGGCAGCTTTGTAAAAAGGATTTTAAACAATAAAGTCTTACCACGATTTATTAAAGATCCCGGGTTGCGGTTTACACTTTCCAGGATGACTCAATACGTGGTCATGATCATCGGGATGCTGGTCTCCTTTCAGTTTGTAGGTGTTGACCTGACGGGACTCGCAGTGATCTTTGGTTTCCTTTCTGTTGGTATTGGTTTTGGTTTACAAAACATCACTTCCAACTTCATTTCGGGTTTGATCGTACTTTTCGAACGCCCAATCAGCATTGGAGATCGTGTATTGGTAAATGATATAGAAGGAGATGTTCAGGAAATTAATATCCGTTCCACCACTGTTCGATCCATCAATAATATTTCTGTGATCGTTCCGAATTCTGAGTTCATTTCAAAGAATGTAGTCAACTATTCATACGGAGATCCAACTTATCGTTTGGTTATTGATGTCGGCGTGTCCTACGGCTCGGATCTTGATGTTGTATTAAAGGCGCTCAACGAAGTCGCTGAAGAAAGTGACTCCATACTACATACTCCAAAACATGATGTACACTTGCGGTCATTCGGGGATTCTTCCTGGAATATGAAGCTGATCGTTTGGGTTGGAAATGTGAAAGAACATTACTCGATCCTAAATGGACTAAATCAGGCCATCGTCAGAAAGTTCAGAGCATACGATATCGAAATTCCTTTCCCGCAGAGAGATATTAATTTTAGAAATGCTATGCCGAAGAGTGAGGAAGTGAAAGGTGAAAATAAAGAAGTGAAAAGTGGTGAGTGAGAAGATCTCAATTTAGGTGTTCCATTAAGACCTGACCGCTGTAGCCCGTCTGACTATAAAGGCTTTTCTAATAATTTCGTGCTCCGGAGATCCAACACGGAACAAATCCTTCTCTAACCCATTAAAATAAGAGACTCCTTTACTTATTTCGGGTTTTCATGTATGAACAAGCACAAATTTTATTAGATGTAACTATAGCTCTTATCCTGGGTGGGATTCTGGGGCTGGAGCGGGAATGGAAGCAGAAACCTGCCGGATTCCGAACCAATATGATCATCTCCGGTTCAGCTGCATTATTGGTTTCTTTGGGTCGAATAGTGATCATAGATTTCAATCAGCTTATCCAACCAGAAGGACTTGGCGTTGACCCAATTCGTATGGTTCATGCCGTTGTAGTAGGTGTCAGTTTTATTGGCGCCGGAACTATTTTAAAAAGCTCTTCGAGTCAGGTAGTGCGATATCTAACCACCGCAGCAACCATTTTAATGGCTGCCGGAATCGGAATAAGTATAGCTCTTAAGCAATACTGGCTAGGCGTTGGAACTACATTCATTCTTGTTATCATAAACTATCTTTTCGGCTACCTTAATAAGCTTATCAGCAAAAAATCTGATTATGATTCTGAGTATAGGAAAGAGAATTTTAATTAATACAGACAATCTTTAGAAAAAGTATCTACAAGTTGGTTCCGACGCAGAGCACCGGAACCAGGTGAATCTCAATCAATACAGACTAGCCTTAAAAACCCATCAGACGGGTTTAGTCCGTCTGACCGTAAGAAGTTTCCGGAATGGCTAATCGCTTCTCAAATAACGATTAAACATTAACTAGTTTTTTAATCAGTTCTGGATCTTTCCGCCTTTGCTTTCAAATTCCTGAATGATGTTTTCGTATTCACCATCCCAAACTGCTTGCAAACGCTTGAATTGAGCATCTACTTTTCCAGCCAGATCTTCATACACTGCATATTGTTGTTTAGTTGGTCTGCCGTAGCCGGTTGCTACAGTGCTGGCCAGTGCCGCAAGCTTGTTATTCAGCTTGATCTCAAAGTTCAATACATCCTGAGTTGCTTCGGCTTTGGTTTGCATCAGCTCATTTTCAACTTCTGACATTGCTTCCAGCATCGTTTTCGCTTTTTCCTGTAGCTCTTTGTTGTCCTTTGCTTCAGCCATCATTTCGTTGATCTCTTTTCGAATCTCACGAATTCTATTGATGGTTTTATGAGTGGTGTCCAGTTTTGCTTTGATCGTTTTTACTAACTCAAACTGTGCTACAAAATCTTGCTGGGTTACATTTTCTAATCTTGGGTCTTTTACTACTTCAAAATTACGTTCTGCAACAACCTCATCGCCGATATGCATTTTAACAGTGTATGTTCCCGGAATTGCGGAAGGTCCTGAGGTATTTCCTGCCCAAAGAATTTGTGTACCATCAATTCTGGTTACGTCAGGATAATCCAATCCCCAAACAAACTTATTTAGACCGGGTTGATTTGCTACCACACTTGGTCTGGTTTGATCTTCTTCTTCATAAAAAGTCGATGACTCTCTTACAGGACGATCATTATCATCTTTGATGCTGGAATAGGTTCGTATGGTATTTCCCGAAGGATCTAGAATTTCCAGCTTGATCTCTTCCGCCATTTCGTCTCTCAACGTGTAAAAGAAAACAGCTCCTCGTTCAGGATTCTGCCCTACTGTAGAACCCGGTCTGCTGAAGCTAGGACCTCCGAACAAGTATGTTCTCTCCGGCTGGAAAAGATGATTTTCTGCTTTAGCGATCTGATCACTCATTTGGTGAAGCACAGGCAGATCATCCAGTATCCAGAACGAACGCCCCTGAGTTGCCACTACGAGATCTTTATCGCGTTTATGAACTGCCATATCTGTAACCGGAACAGCCGGAAGATTTAATTGCAGATCCTGCCAGTTTTCGCCCGCATCAAAAGAAACATATACTCCGGTTTCTGTTCCTGCATACAGTAGGCCTTTTTTGTTTGGGTCTTCTCTAACCACACGGGTGAAATCCATTGCCGGAATTCCTTTTGTGATCTTAGTCCAGCTTTTACCATAATTTGTGGTTTTGTAGATCATCGGTGCATAGTCATTGAACTTATATCGTGTAGCAGCAAAGTAAGCTGTTCCTGCATCATGATGGGAAGCATCAATGATACTGATCATTGTTTCCGGTAATCCCTTCGGTGTTACATTCTCCCAAGTTTCTCCGTTATCTCTGCTGATATGAATTAATCCGTCATCTGAACCCGCCCAAAAAGTACCTTCCTGAATTGGTGACTCAACAAAAGTAAAGATCGTATTGTAATACTCTACAGAGGTATCATCTTTTGTAATCGGCCCACCTGATTCTTTCTGCTTTTCCTTGTCATTTCTGGTGAGATCGTCACTGATCGTTTCCCAGCTCATTCCTTCATCTGTTGAACGATGCACATGTTGCGATGTGGTATAAAGAACATCAGGATTATGAGGAGAGATTATGATCGGGAATGTCCACTGAAATCTGTACTTAAGCTTTTCAGCGCCTGCACCCATAGGATTATCAGGCCAAACATCAACGCGATCACTTAGTCCTAGTTCTTTGTCATATTTATTGAGATATCCACCGTAACTTCCTCCGAAAGTAACATTCGGATCTTCCGGATCAGGAGCAATATATCCACTTTCACCACCGGCTACCGGCCACCAATCGCTTTCATCAATTCCAAAGCCATTCGTTCTGTTCTTGATGGCGAACGTGCTGTTATCCTGCTGAGCTCCGTACACCATATATGGAAATTGGTTATCCGTAGTAACCTGATAGATTTGTGCTGTAGCTGAAGTATAATATGAAGACCAACCTTCACCGCCATTATATGTTACCTGACCTCCACCGTCATCACCTATGATCATTCGTTGCGGATCATTTGGATCGATCCAAAGATCATGATGATCGCCATGTGGGGTTCCAATCCTGCTGAATTTACTTCCACCATCTGTTGATTTCCAGAAACCTACATTAAGAACATATACTCCGTTTTCATTTTTCGGATCTGCAATAACTTTAGAGTAATACCAAGCTCTTTGGCGAAGATTTCTGTCCGCACTTATTCTTCTCCAGGTATCTCCACCATTTTCGGAGCGAAACAAACCTCCACCATTTTGATTCTCTATGATTGCCCAAACTCTGTTCGAATTTGCAGGCGAAACAGCGACACCGATCTTTCCAAGTAATCCTTTTGGCATTCCCGGGAATTTTGAAATTTCTTCCCAGGTTTCTCCGCCGTCTTTGCTTCGGAACAATCCACTTCCTTCACCACCACTGCTCATTTCCCAAGGATTTCTGTATGCTTCCCAAAGTGCTGCGAATAGTATTCTGGGATTATTCGGATCAACAGCGATGTCCACAGCTCCGGTTTTATTATTTCTAAATAAAACTTTTTTCCAGGTAGCTCCTCCGTCTGTAGATTTGAAAACACCTCTTTCTTCATTTCCATCCATACCAAAGATCTGTCCCATAGCTGCTACCCAAACGATATCATCGTTTGAAGGGTGCACTTCTATATCACCAATAAACTGGCTTTCGCCTAAACCGATATGTTTCCAGGTTTTCCCTGCATCAGTAGATTTATACATCCCATCTCCCGCACTCATATTTCCGCGTATATCCGTTTCGCCCATTCCGGCATAGATCACATTCGGATCCGAAGGTGCCACAGAAATCGCCCCTACAGAACCTGTTTTAAAAAAATCATCAGATACGTTTATCCAACTGCTTCCCCCATCTGTTGTTTTGAAAACACCTCCGCCAGCAAATCCGGTGTAAAAAGTATATGGTTGTGAAGCATGACCTGATACGGCTACTGAGCGCCCACCCCTGTATGGTCCAATATTTCTATAATTTAAATCTTTAAAGAGTTCTTTTTTATAAGTAGGAGAATCCGTTTCCTCACCATGCCCGAAAATCTGAGCTGAAGAGATATCAGCCACAAAAAACGAAACAATTAAACAAGTGAATACGGAATAGAATAGCTTTCTTGCCTTCATAGTAGTACCGAAGTTAGTTTAGTTAGTTATACAGAATTGAATAACTGAATGTATTGGTACAGAAGCAAGGAATGGGTAAAAAGTTGTGAAGCTAACTCATTTTTTAGTTGATCTCACTCTTATGAGATTGCATTAATAATAGCTTGACGAACTGTTGAAAGTTACAAAAAATAGAAGGGCAGGTGTGTTTCCTTTTTTGATCGGACTATCCGAATACAAATCGGAAAGTTATTGTTCCCCATTGTGCTTGTTGAGGCACTCCACTTGGAAGTTTTGAAAATTTCCAGCTCCTTAAAGTCCGCTGCACTTCTTTTTCTAACTCAGGATTCATTTTCTTCAATGGAATAATCAAGCCTACCGAACCATCAGGCTTTACCTGAAATTTTACGGAAATAACCCCTTCTGTGTTTGCAGTATTTTCGGGTAAAGGCTGAACCATCGGGTCTCTTTCGATACTCCCATCCCATTTTAGTTCGTAAGGAGCTGACTTCTCATCATCAACTCCTGTTCCGGCATCAGCATTTGTTTCTCCGGTATTACCTTTAATATCTCCACTTTCTTTTGCACCGTCGCTAACTTCCAGATCTTCTTTTGCCTGCGGAGGAATCTCAATTTCTTCTTTTACTTCTTCCGCCGTCTCTTTGGTGGGGTCTACAACATCCGTCTTAGGTGTTTCGACCTTTTCTTCTTTTACTTCTTCAACCTCATCAGGAAGATCTACAGGTTTGGTAATTTCTTCTGTCGGATTAGTGGGCTGTTCTTCCGGAATCGGGGTTTCTTCAACGGGTTCCTCGGTTTTAACTTCGGAAGGATTTGGTCGGGTAGCTACTTCATCTTCCTTAACTTCAGAAAACTCTGCCAATGTTCCTGATCTAAACTCACCGAACTCTACTTCAATAAAAGAAGGTCGGAAGTTTTGGTTCATATCCAGTGTATACCACAGAGAAAACAAAACCATAATAATGCTCACACTTAACGTTACCGTAAGTGCAACACTATCATCTTGTGTGAATTTAGTTTTCTTCATCCTGATTAATTTATAATGAACTTTGTTCCGTAGCCATGACCAATTTTAAATTCAAGGCCTTACCGATATTCATAACTCTCACCGCATCATCTACTTTTGCGTCCTTATCGGCACGTAATATAATCGTTTGACTCTGCTTATTATTGCGTGCTGCCCTTATCTGAAGAGCTAGAGAACCTCGTGCCGTTAAGTCCCCATCCACATAAAACTCGCCTTCTTTAGTGATTGCAACAGAAATGAACTCGTTTTGAGTAGTTGATCCGGACTCTGCTTTCGGAATATTCACTTTTATCCCAAAGTTTGTTACGAATGAAGAAGTCAGCAAAAAGAAGATCAACAACAGCAATACTATATCTGTCAATGAAGATTGAGAGAATAGCGATAACGGGGTTAACCTTTTATCTCCTCGTCTAAAATCGCGTGCCATAATTATGCCTGCTTTTTAGGTGCCGGTGATTGAAGTAAGTCCATAAAATCTGCAGATGCATTTTCAAGCTCAAAAATAGACCTGTTAATCTTACCTAGTAAAAAGTTATAGAACCCGAATGCTATCAGACCAACAATCAATCCTGCAGCCGTGGTAATAAGAGCTTCCCAGATACCTCCGGCTAATTCGCTTGGGTTAACATTTCCCTGAAGGGATTGAATATCCATGAAAGCCTCGATCATACCAGTTACCGTTCCCGTAAAACCTAGTAACGGTGCTACACCGGCAATGGTTGCTAACCAATTCATTCTTTTTTCAAGAAAGAATATTTCTTTTTTCCCGGCATTGTCAATGGCGTCTTCAATATCTCGAATCGGGCGACCTAATCGTTTGATTCCGGCTTTAATAATTCTTGCCAACGGTTTGTCATGATCATCACAGTAAGCCATAGCATCCGATTGCTTCCCGGACTTTAACAAACCTTCAACCGAACTTAAAAATCTCTCTGTATCCGTATGCGATCGGTTTAAAGCTCGCCAACGTTCTACAATTACGTACATAGAAAGCATAAAAAGCACGAAGATCGGGATCATTAAAACCCCTCCCTCAATTAAAAGATCGAATAATGTAATTGTTTCTCCTTCGAGTGCCATTGCTAACGAATCAGCAACTGCCGTTGAATCTTGAAATAGTAAAAGAAGGGTGTTCATGTAAATGAAATGTTTAAATTTTTGTGATGATATAATTTCCAAGTATTTCAGAATCAACCTTTTCAGCAGCAATAGCTGCATCTGCCAGTGACTCAAATTGTCCGATGCTTACTCTGTATAATACACCGAATTCCTGTGACGGATTTTCTTTAATAATAACCCGAAAGCCATCTTTAGATAATTTTTCAAACTGAGCGTCTGCTCCGGACTTCCGGCTTAAAGTATATAGTACGATCGTATAGCCATTGTTCCCGGCTTCGGTTGCAGTTCCTTTTAAACCATATACTTCGGCTTGTTCCTGAATATTTACAGGAGAAATAATACCTCCATCGCCAGGAGCTTTTTCATCAGCAACCAGTGGAGCTATATCATTTTCCCGGTCTTGAGGTGTTACATCGTCAGTAGCTTCAGATTCGGATTCAGAAATATTTCCAGTATTTTCTTCCGCTTCATCAGGAGTATTTTCGCTGTTCGCTTCAATCTCCGGCACATCTCTTATCTGCTGCTCCTCTTCTGGCTGTGAAGTTTGCGGTGGTGTGCTTTCCGGCTGTGTTACCGGCGGAGTGTTCTGGGCTACTTGTGTTGAAGCTGAAGATGGTGTAATTCCCTCAATATTAACAACACCAAAATAAGCTAATAGATATCCGGTTCCTCCCAACAAAACCAGAGCAAGAATCATATATAAAAACACCGGAGAACTTTGCTTTCTGTCTCTGGGACTCTTCGGTGTCCTGCTTGTTTTTTCGGTCTTCTCTTCTTGTTCTTCCTTTTGATCCTCATCAACTTCCGTTTTAGAAGCTTTTCCTGAAGACACATTCGTAACAACGGGCACAAAATCTTCTTCTTGTTCTTCCTCCAAGGACTCGAATGGATCTTCGAAATCTTCATCAGAAGTGTCATCTTCCAATGCAGAAAAATCTATTTCTTCAGTCTCATCTTCTTCTTGCTGAAGTCCTTCATCAGTTTCAGACAATTCCTCTTCAGCAGTGATTTCTTCTTCTGTTGCAAAAATGTCGTCTTCATCAATTAATTCGGGTTCATCTGCATTATCACCCAGCAAACCTGAAAAAGCACCCTCATGTTCTTCCTCTTTATGTGCATCTATGCCCCATTTTTCAGGACCAGGTATTTCATCCTCCTTAGGTTCTGCTTCTTCTTCTTCGGGCTCATCTGAACCAAATATATCTTTGAGTGAATCTTCTAACGGTTCTTCTTCTTTCTCTGTTTCTTCCGAAATTATTTCTTCAGTGTCTTCGCTTTCTATCTCTTCTTCAACAACAGCTTCAATCTCCTCTTCGCTGAGGTCTCCTTTTTCGGTCTGCTCCTGCCCTGCTTTTTCATGCTCTTCTGCTTCATTGAACAACTCGGCAAACGGATCTTCGTATTCTTCCGGTTCTTCAGTTTCTCCACCGTCAAGAATTCCCTGAATAGGATTTTCTTCTTCCTCTTCAGGTGACTCAGTTTCTTGCTGTTGTGCTCCTCCGGGAAGTTCAATAGGCTCCATACCTACATACTTATAATTGACCTCCGTTTCCAGCTCATCAGAAGGGATAAATAGAATGTTTGATCCTAATTTGCTGAAAATCCCGAAGCCTTCCACTTCATATCCTTCCCCTTCATCAAAAGAAGCCTTCATCTCATTTATAAGCTCTTCCAGGTACTTCTCAACTTTCTCTTTTTCTATTCCCGAATTATCAGCAAGCAGAGCAATAAACTTTTCATTATCTATCAGCATTGTTATTCCCCCATATCAGCTTTGAATTCAATACTGTCTTTAGGAGGAAGCATTACGAGCTTTCCATCTCCCTTTCTTTCCTGTTGTTGGCTTGTGTGTTCTGCTTTAAAAGTACCCAGACCTTTTATTTCGACAGAATTTTTCATGATGATCTGATCACGAATCGTTAACCCAAATGCTTTTAAAAAATCGTTCGTCATAGCTTATAAAGTTACTTTAATACCTCCGAAAATTTGAAAAGGTCGCTCTTCATAACCTTGCCAAACCTCATAGTTTTGTCCCAGAATATTCAACACTTTCAAATAAACGCCAAATTTTTCATTGATCTTGTAGTCTGCTCCACCATTTAAAAGAAGATAACCATCTATTGTTTGCGTATTAGAAGTATTTCCATCTTCTCTTTCTCCAACATACTGTACCCATGAACTTACTGTAAATTGATTAACCGGCTTTACTGAAAATACTCCCTCTGCACCCACTCTTTCTTCAAACGGAACGTCTCCTCCGCTTTTAAGCTCAGGTCTTTGTGCATATATAAATCCATCAAACCAGAATTTATCGGAAACTATTTGTTGAGTGACTCCTACTTCCATTCTGAATTTAGACACATCTGCATAATTGATTGTATAGAATGTTTCTTCTGTATTTACACCGAATGTTCTTGAAGATCTTAAGTAGTAACTATAATTATCAATTGCCTGGTAAGAAATGCTTCCAAAAAGTTTTGTGGATTCCAGTGGTTTAAATTCTATTCCTCCGTCTACTCCGAATATATATTGAAATTGAGTTTGAGAACTCACATTCAAAAATCTGTTTTGTTGATGGTATTCCCAAACAGATTTTATTTCCGGACGAGCATAGATCTTTCCGGTCAGATTTAACCCTTCTTTTACAGTATGATTCATTGCTGAGTTTAAGACTAATAAAGGTTTGCTTCTGAATCCGTCAGATACATACGCTATTCCACCTTCCAATTCTATTTCTGTGGCGTAGTTGAATAAACTGCTGTATCCAAAAGTAGCTGAAGAGCTAATCCATTGGGTATCTCCGATTCCTTCTGCTGAATAATTTCCACCTTTAATATCGACTTTTGCACTAAGCACATCATAGAGTTTTGAACCTGCCCATTCTTTTTCAAAGCCTGCTTGTATAAATTGCTCTGACTGACTTCCCCTTAAAGCTGCATTTTGTCCCATAAGATCGACTCCTACAGCAGAAGCATTCAAATACAGTTCCCATCCTTCCAGTTCATTGGCATTGTTTTCAAGAATAAGCCCTGCATTAAAGCCCTTATAGTCTTTTTCGGAAGTCCCTGAATTATCTGAAGGCACATTATTTGATAATTCAAACAGGTGATTAAAGTCACTGAATACACCTACTTTAGCAGACAGTTTTGCTCCGCCATTTAATTTTGTTCCATAAACGCCGTTCACATCAAAAAATCTGAAACCGGAATCCTGATCATCTAAATGACCACTTGAGCTGGAATAATCTACATTTACGGAAGCAATACTTTCGTTATTCAGCCTTCTTAATACGTAAGCCTCCAGTTCCGGAGTGGTAAAGCTTCCGAAACCCGCTTTAATAAAAGCATTTGTTCTGGATGGATCTTGTAAAACTGATTTGGCAGGAGGCTCAGGTCTGTCTAGTTGTGTGAGTGCGATACTGGCAACGGCCTCTTTATCAGATTCCATAAAAGGAACTCTGTTCGGATCGATCCGAAAAACTCTGGGTTTGGGATTAAATCCTAAAATCGGTTGCCTTCTGATTCCCGGAAACCTGGCTCTGAACTCACTTCTTATCTCAATATCCTGCGGATCTATTTCAGGTAATAATGAATTTTGAGTATTCCCGCTTTGAGCGAACAATGCCGGACAAATGATGAATAGAAGTAAGATGGTTGCAAAATAGGATCGTTTCATCGTCAAAAAAGAAGTTTTAAGAATGTACTAAAAATTTAGAGCAAGGTTAACCTGTGTACGTCAAAAGATGTACTGATTTATTCTACGCTTGTTCCCTCAGTTTTAGCCGCATGCTTTAACGCAATATATTTATCCAAAACCAACAACAAAGGCGTGCTGATAATAATAACAGCGAGTGTTGAAGCATGGGTTATGGTTCCATACGCCAAACCGATTGCTTCCGGAACAGCATAAAGCAGAAATAAACTTTTGGTTACAAATAAATGATAAGTGCCTACTCCACCGGGAGTCGGAATGATAATCCCTACTGCTGAAACCATTGTAAGCACTAAAGCATCTGCATAAGAAAGATCATAAATGGAGTGCATGTCGAACATCCAGAATGGAATGTAAGTCATCCCAATGTAGCAAACCCAGATCAGCGCCGTGTATAAAACAAAAAGTGGCCAGTTTTTAAGTTCCTTTACCGCTAGAACTCCATCAATAAATGTCTTTGATATCACTTTGAATTTTTCAAATCCTTTAGATATAAACTCTACTTTTGTACTTAGAGATCTCAGGATAAAATAGATCACTGCAAAACCCAGAATTGCGACCCCTAAATATTTACCAATAGAAAACGCAAAGGAAAGAAGAACTTCAGAGTCGGTGATGTCTATCCCAAACAAATTGCTGAGTATTTCGGGGTCTGATACCATGAATATGACCACAAAAGTCATCAGTAAAAGTAAACTCACCATATCAATGATTCGCTCAAGAACGATCGTCCCTATCAACTTACTGTTGCTTTCGTCAACCTGTCGAGCTACATACACAGGTCGTGTAACTTCTCCTAATCTTGCAAATGGAATGTTTGACAAATATCCTACCATCACACCTGTAAAAAGGGTGACTCTGTGCGGCGTTTTAGCTTTATCGTTGAATAATAATCTCCACCTTTCCGCCCGAATAAAATGTGCCGAAAGCGTAGCTAGTACAAACGGAATGATCCAGCCATAGCTCATGGATTTGGATGCTTCTACAATTTGCTCAAATTCTACTTCTTTGAATGCAAGCCAGAGAAAAAAACCGGCGACCAGAATTCCTGCAATTACTTTTAATGCTGTTTTCAAGATCAGTACCTGGTATCAACTATTTCTGCATCCTGAGGATAGCGTAGTACAAATAATTCTTCATTTTTAAGCAAAAAAGATCCGTTTTTAAAGGTGGTTATGATCTCATTTTCTGAAAAATCATATGCTGTAATGCTTATCGGGATTGCTTCAGAATTCACAATGATCTCAACCGTCAGATATAAGGCGAAATCATCGTCTGTTTTCATGATGATCTTTGTTCTGCCTTTATCCATTTTTTCTTCCGTAATGGTATAAGTGGAATCTACTCCGTTCAACATCCTTGATGGAGCAAAATCATCGTCTTCTTCAGAATAATCACTTACAATAACCCTGTTCCGAACTTCATCATAAACTCTGGAAGTTTCCCCATCCACGATCAGCAATTGATTTTCACTGTCTAACCGGTATTTATCAGATGAAACCCAGATCTTTCCCTGGCTGCTTAACGATTCTTTTGTGTAAGAGTCGTAATAAACGTGTTCGAAATCAGCTACAAAAACCTTTTCGTTTTCGAAATTGGCTTTCAGCTTTGGAAAAACTTTGGTTTGTGCCTGTACCGAGATCGCAAAAACGATCAACAGCAATGAAATAAGACTAGAGGTTTTCAAGGCCATCAAAGATCTCTTGTAATTCTTCTTCTTCCTGAACGAGAACATCGCGTGCGGTACTTCCTTGATATGGTCCAACGATTCCTGCATTAAATAGTTGATCTATGATTCTGCCGGCTCTGTTGTAGCCGATCTTTAATTTTCTTTGTAATAATGAAACGGATCCCTGTTGATGTAACACCACAACTTTGGCTGCAGCCTGAAACATTTCATCTATATCATCTAACGGGTCAGGTATTCCTACATTGTCCTCTTGTATTATCGGCAGATGAAATGGTTCCTTATACCCGGCTTGTTGGCCAATAAATGAGTTTATTCTTTCTACTTCTTCTGTTGATACAAATGCATTTTGAAGTCTGGTCATTCCTGCGCCGTTGGTAAACAGCATATCTCCGGCTCCAACCAACTGATCCGCTCCACCCATATCCAGAATAGTTCTGGAATCTACTTTTGATGCAACTTGATAAGCAATTCGTGCCGGGAAGTTCGCCTTGATTGTACCTGTAATTACATTTACAGACGGTCGCTGAGTTGCAACCACCAAATGGATTCCAATAGCTCGTGCAAGCTGAGCTAGACGGGCGATAGGCTCTTCAATTTGTTTTCCGGCTGTCATCATTAAGTCAGCAAGCTCGTCGATGATAACTACGATGTAAGGCAGATGGCGATGACCTAATTCTTCGTCCAGTTCGCCTTCTTTGAATTTCTTGTTGTACGCTTTGATATCCCGAACCAGCGCCATTTTCAGTAGATCATAGCGATCATCCATTTCCTTACACACACTGTTCAGTGTATCCAGAGCTTTGGAAGTATCTGTTACGATCGGTTCGTCTGCATTAGGTAGCATCGCCAGAAAATGATTCTGGATATTTCGATACAATGCCAATTCGATCTTCTTCGGATCGATCATCACAAATTTCAGATTTTCCGGATCGCACTTATAAAGCAGACAAGTAATAATCGTATTCACACCAACCGATTTACCGGAACCGGTTGCTCCCGCCATTAACAAGTGAGGCATTTTTGTAAGGTCGATCATGAACACTTCATTTTCGATCGTTTTACCGAATGCAACCGGCAAGGTCATGTCTGTTTCAACAAATTTCTTTGTGTTGATGACCTGCTTGATGTACACCATTTCGCGCGTGCTGTTCGGAACTTCAATCCCAACTGCAGATTTTCCCGGAATCGGAGAAAGCATGCGTAAACCTTTTGAAGCCATCGCCATTTTTAAGTCATTGGAATAGCTTTCGATCTTACTGATCTTAACATCCGGTGCCGGCTCAAGTTCATACAGCGTTACCGTTGGGCCCACAATGGCGTTAATTCCAACGATCTCAATTCGGTGTCTTTTCAGTTTATCCAGGATGATGCGCTTGTTTTCCCGAATCTCTTCCAGATCAACTTCTGTTCTGTCTTCTGCGGGCGTGTCTAAAAGATCAATGGTTGGGAACTTATATCTGATAACAGGAACTTCCTTCGCTTTATCCCGATTTATCTTGTCCAGATCTCTTTCTCCGGCTTCCTCATCGCCTTCGCCTTTGTATACCGAAACTTCCAGCTCTTCACTGTCCTCGTCCAGAACTTCTTTTTCTTCCAGATTAGATTTTTTGTCTATAGCCGCTTTTTGTCTGTTATCGATGTCATCAGAAGCTCGTTTTTCCTTTTCGATGCGCTCCAGATCTTGTTCGTGAGATTTTGCTACAATGTCATCAATCGTTGGCGCAGGCGCTTCGGGCTCTTTAACTTCTTTTTTAGTTTCAGCTTTAGCGCTCTTTTTCTCTTCTTTCTTGACTGCTTTTTCTTCTTTAGCCGCTTCACGTTCTGCTCTTCTTTCGGCTAAACGCTCTTCTCTTTCCTGTGCTTTTATTTCTTTCTTTTCAGCGCGGGCAATGCGGGCATCTTCCAGTTTCTGCTGAACGTTTTCGATCCATAATTTCAGATTGTCGATGGATTTTTGAAGATCTCTGTCCCAAAGTAACAATAACGTTACGATCGCCAAGAGTGATAAGATTATTCCGGATCCGATACTACTGGTAAAGTTCTGAAGCACTTTTGAGATTGCTACTCCGGCCGCTCCGCTCCATACTGAATCAGCAGGAAAATCAAGATTGAAGTTCATCCATCCCAAAACAGTTGAGAAAAGGATCATGCTCCAAACACCCAAAATGGTGATCCAGCTCAGGTCTTTATAATTCCGCCTTCTGAAAATGTGCCAACCTTGGAAAAAGATCAGAACCGCCAAAATAAAACTGGTATAACCAAACAGTTGATGAACCACGAAATGCGAAAGATAAGCTCCCACAGGCCCAAGCCAGTTTTGCACTAATCTGGAGGATGCATCTTTATTGAAAAGATCCATAAACGACAGTTTGGTCGCATATTGGTAATCTTCCGGAGTGTAGGAAACGATACTTAAGCCAAGTAAAATCGCAAGAGCAATAATTATTACTCCGATGATCTCTACTTTTCGGTTATCGTCAATACCTGCCTTAGAATTTCCGGCTGTATTTAACTTCTTTTTAGCCATTCAAATTGATTAAAATTCCATCCTTCATTCCCGGAAGGACGTCAAATTTATCTACTTCACAAACAAAAGGAATATCCCCGTCAGGAACAAGTTCTTTAAGACGAATTGCATGATCGCTGGATTCAATGGCTGTTTCCAGCTCATCTTTATAGCTCTGATATAAACTAAACGCGACCTTTACTCCGTCTTTGGTATTCTTCGGAAGCTTTCCTTTGCACATTTTATAAATAATAGATCCAGCGAACAGCGTATCTTCTAACGACATTTTTCCCTGCCAACCTGAACAGATCAAAACCACATCATCATCGTGGTCTTCCAGTACTTTCAAAATGCTTTTCTGATTTAGAAAACAGCCCACATACATACGATTTGCAAGCGCTGCTTTTTTGATCGCCTTCGTTCCGTTTGTGGTGTTGATGATCAACGTTTTATCCGCTACTACATCTTCTGTGTACTCCAACGGTGAGTTTCCTAAATGAAAACCTTCGATCTTATGACCATTTTGCTCTCCGCAAAGCAGATAATCCTTGTTGTCCATAGTTTGGGCAATACGGACTGCGTCTTCCATTGCTCCAACCGGAATGATCTTTTTTGCACCGTTACTCAGCGCCGTCACCATCGACGAAGCAGCCCTCAGCACATCAATAATAACCGCAGATTTTCCACGCAGATCCTCTTCCTGAAAGGATTGCACCGAAAAATATACGTCCATGTAATCTAGTCTAGCCATCGTAGTTCTTTAAAATATGTTCTCTCACTTTTTTATAAATGGAGGGCGTGTTACTGTAGCTTCCGCTGTTTTTTTACGGATCGCAATATGGATAGTGTTGCCTTCAGCAGCAAATTCTTTTTTCACATAACCCATCCCTATTCCTTTACCCAAAGTGATCGACATTGTTCCGCTGGCAACTTCGCCAATGGTATTTCCTGATTCGTCCACTATTTCGTATCCATGACGCGGAATGTTGCGTTCGTCGTTCATTACAAAGCCAACTAATTGTCGCGAATTTCCTTCTTCTTTTTTCTTGAGAAGAGCTTCTTTTCCTACAAAATCACCTTTATCAAATTTGGTGATCCAACCCAATCGTGCTTCCAGCGGATTAGTGTCTTTGGTGATGTCGTTGCCATAAAGAGCAAAACCCATTTCCAATCTCAGCGTGTCACGAGCACCTAAACCACACGGTTCGATCCCGAATTCTTCTCCTGCTTCAAAGATAGCGTTCCAAACTGCTTCCGGATCTACATTGTTTTTATCGAAATAGATCTCAAATCCTTTCTCCCCGGTGTATCCTGTTGCTGAAAACACGATGTTTTCAAATCCGGCTAATGTTCCCATTTTAAAACTATAGAATCCGATCTCTGAAAGATCTAGATCGGTAAGCTTTTGCAGCGAGTCTACTGATTTCGGTCCCTGAACTGCAAGCAAACAAGTGTCATCCGACATATCAACTACTGTGGCATCAAAAGTGTTTTGGCTGTTTACCCAGGCCAGATCTTTATCTACGTTCGCGCCGTTTACAACAAGTATGTACTGATCTTCTTCGAACAGTTTGTACACGATCATGTCGTCTACAATCCCGCCATCTTCATAGCACATGCACGTGTACTGTGCTTTTCCCGGAACTAATTTTGAAGCATCATTTACTGAGATATGCTGAACCAGATCAAGTGCTTCCGGTCCGTGAATGTAAAACTCACCCATATGAGATACATCGAAAACGCCCACATCATTACGAACGGCTGCATGTTCTGCCTTAATTCCTTTGTACTGAACCGGCATTTCAAATCCGGCAAATTCTACAAGTTTCCCGCCTTCTTTTTGATGGATAGCATGAAACGGTGTTTTTTTAGCCATTCGTATAGTTAGTTTGTGTCGTTTTGTTCTTAATCCTCATTAAGTTAATGATTTTTAGAGAAAGGGATAGAATTAAGAATTGGAAATTTCTTCTTTTAATTTCGTTTAATTGTACCCTCTAACTTAATCACACGGCTTTCCATAATTCGATTTCCCTCTGGTGTTTGAATAATGGGTAAATGAAGATCGATATTCAAGGTATCGCTAGATAGTTTCTGTTGAAACCTTGGGTAAAATAACAATACTTGATATGGAAACTCTGCACTGTATGGGTTGTCTTTCATAAAAACCTTTGTGGTATCACTTGGTAAAGAATAATATAGAATCGAAGTTTTATCAGGGTTATGAACTTCACTTGAAAATGATACTCCTACACTTTCTGTAAATACAGAAATGTTTTCTGAACTTGTATTCAGTGATATTCTGGATGTTATATTGTATAAAATGAGTTCTTTTTCTAAATCACTCGACTTATTCTCTGCGGTATTACTGTTGCTTTCTCTTCCATTAGGATAATAATTCGTTTCATATGCATTTGCGCTAACCGTAATTCCAATTGAAAGTCCATTAGTACTCATCCTAATTCTCTTTCCGTCCCAGTCAGTATCTAATCCCTGATATGTCATAGGTTTTAAAATGATAGAATACTCCTCAGATTCCTGACCCAAAATTGGCTTTGAACTTAAAAGGATGCAAAAACACAGAAAAAAGCTAAATGTTGATACTTTCATTATTGAAACAAGATTAGAAACTCGATATATAATTTTAAGCATACTTAACTTATTCACTTCTTATCATAAATATCCCGCCGATGTCCGATTCGAATAACCAGAATCAAAATCTGTTCATCCTGAATCTGGCTGACAATTCGATAATCTCCAACCCGGTATCGCCACAGTCCTTTCATTCTGCCTTTCAGAGATTTCCCTGTTCTTCTCGGATCTTCTTCTGTCGCTAGATTAGTACGTAGCCATTTCAGAATCCGATCCTGAGTTTGCTTATCTAGCTTTCTGAGTTCTTTACGGGCACGATCGTCAAATTCAACTTTCCAGATCATCGCCGCACTCTATCTCGTCCAGACTCCAGTGCTTTTGAGGCTCTTCAATACGCTGTTCAGCCATGTACAAATCTTCCATTTCGTCCAACTTTTCTTCCAAAGCCTGACGGATGTAATAAGTTTTGGTGCGACCGGTAAGTTTTGCCAACTCATCCAGTCGCTTTTCAACCGATTCTCCTAAACGTACTGTAATAGGCATAGTTCAATGAATTTGTTTACATGTAATACAAGTACGACAAATATACTTTTTTGGTATATAAGAACGAATTAGAATTAATATCAGAGTCTTGGCTTGGAAAGATCGAACAAGCGAGGCGCTTGCGGTGGGTTTATGATAAAAGTACTGGGAGCTGAGCTCCCAAGCAGCATTCCGCACCGGAGGTACGGAACGAGGTTAAAGAGATTAAGACTTTAGATGTTTTTGAGTCAGTTAATCTTAACTCTTCCCAAACTATACGTAACCTTATATCCTTGATCAGCTCTATACCAAAAGTAAATATGGTCATCTATAACTTTAGCATTAGATATATGTTCATCTATTTTTAAGTCGAGTAATATTTCTAATGTTTCTTTCTCAATTAACATTAATCGAGAATAATTAGGAAGTAGCAAATATCTCAACCCGGATTCAAATGTCACATTACCAGATATGGTTATAAATGTAGAGTCTGTTATATCTGTAATTAAAAATAGGTATGGATATGTAATTCTTTTTTGAGTTTCTGCATCTCTTATTTCATAATAATTTGGTTTATTAAGCCCTTGTTCTACCTCTATACCACTAACTGTTAAAGAGTCTCTTGCTTCATCTTGCCAATAAGTAGTAAAATCGAATTCTTCTTCTAACGGTGGGGTTCTTTCAAAGTCTGTATATGAATGACATCCTAGGATCGTCACTAGTGCTATTAACAATAGTGCACGTTGTCTAAACTTCTCTTTTAGTCCTATACTTGTTTTCACCACTTTCCCTTCCAATACTCAATCTAATTCTTTGTATCTTTATTGCTGATATAAGAATAAAGAAAAAAATCCTTTAAAAAGTATATGTCCATCAACAAAGAGCAGATCAAAACCGCACTTGCTCACGTTCTCCATCCAACAGAAAAACAGGACCTGATCTCACTGGATATGATCCATGATATCATCATTCAGGATAAATACATTTCCTTTACGCTGGAAATGCCCGAGAAAAACGATGCTCTTGCTCAACAAATTCAACGTCAATGTGAAGAAGCTATTCACAAGTTCATTGACGGAGAAGCCGTAGTTGACATTCAGGTGGGAATTAATGTTTCCAAGAGAAAGGGCAAACCGGAACAGGCTCCCCAACAAACTCAGCAGAAACAGGAAGAAGTTCTTTTGGGTGTTAAGAATATCATTGCCGTAGCATCCGGAAAAGGTGGAGTGGGAAAATCTACTGTAGCCGTAAACATCGCTTCCGCTTTAGCAAAAGACGGATACAAAGTTGGACTGATGGATACCGATATTTATGGTCCTAGTATTCCAACCATGTTCAATGTGTTTGAAAAGCCGAACATCACCACACAAAAGAAATTAGTTCCTATAGAGCGACACGGAATCAAAATGGTTTCTATGGGTTTTTTAGTGGATGTGGATCAGGCGATGGTTTGGCGTGGACCAATGGCTACCAGCGCCATTAAACAATTTATGACCGAAGTGGAATGGGGCGAACTGGATTATCTGATCATGGATCTTCCTCCGGGAACAGGTGATATCCAACTTACCATTGTACAAACGGTGCCGTTAAGCGGAGCTGTGATCGTATCAACACCGCAAGTTGTAGCTTTGGATGATGTTCGAAAAGGAGTGGCGATGTTCAAGAAAGTGAATGTTCCTGTTCTGGGTGTTGTCGAGAACATGGCGTATTTCACACCTCCGGATATGCCCGAAAAGAAGTACTACATTTTTGGTGATGGCGGTGCCAAACATTTAGCTAAAGAAATGGGAGTACCTGTGTTGGGCGAGATCCCCATCGAACAAACTGTTCGCGAAGCAGGAGATAATGGATTGCCTATTGTTTTAGCTGATGATTCTTCTTTCTCTGCAAGAGCTTTTGTCGGTGCAACGGAAAACATGAAGCAACAACTGGAACTGCGCTCGAAATCCGGTGAAACGACTAAGAAAGTGGATATTAAATTTAGACCGTGAGTCGCTGCGCGAAAATGACAATGTTCAAATTTCAAATAGCAGACCATCTCCCTTTGAAGGGAGATGATTAAATATGGTAAGCTCTTTTAAATAATCAATAAATGACCATCATCTCCATCCTTGATCTTATCGGGACTTTTGTATTTGCTATAAGTGGCATCAGGATGGCGGCTAAGAAAGATCTCGATATTTTCGGAGCGGCTGTGATCGGTTTTGCGACGGCTATTGGTGGCGGAACCGTTCGTGATATTCTGATTGGAAGCGAGTCCATAACCTGGATCGGCGATATGACTTATCCCATTGTGATCTTGTCTGCAATTCCATTTACTTATCTGATCAGAAACAGATTGGATGATATCAATAAACCGCTCTTTTTATTTGATACCATTGGGATAGCGTTGTTTACGATCAGTGGAATGGAAAAGGCTTTGGCTTTCGGATTAAATCCGTTTATGGCAGGAATCATGGGAATGACCTCCGCAGTGGTTGGTGGGATTATCCGGGATATTCTATGCAGAGAAGTTCCGCTTATTTTTAGAAAAGAGATCTATGCCACTGCTTGCTTGATGGGAGCTTTGGTTTTCTATCTCGGCATCTATTTTGATATAGCAACCAATTTGAACTATGTCATTACTACCGGGGTAGTTATCGGAATACGCGTTGCTGCCATTAAGCTCGACCTTTCGTTGCCAAAGATGAAGGTTTGAGATTCGGTCTGACAGATTTCCTGCCTGACCGAAAGAACTAGCTTGATTCGCTAACTCAATATTCCATCAGACGGGGAATCCGTCAGATGAAATGGAAGTTTGGTGGTCTCACAGCTTAAGTCCGTCTGACCGTAATACGGTATATGTTTATAGTTTAAATCCCATTTTTATTATAATGACAGATGCAATTTATCCCAGAACATGTATACCACCTTTATAATCAAGGCAATAACAGAGAACTACTTTTCTTTGAACGAGAAAATTATCTGTATTTCTTAAAGAAAGTTGAAAAACACCTCGTTCCATACATTAACATTTTGGCGTGGTGTTTAATGCCGAATCATTATCATTATTTATTTCAAGTAAAACCTGATTATCAATCTTCTGAAAAACTTAAGGCAACAAATAATGTGGGCTCCTTGAACAGGAGTATTGGGATTCTTCAAAGCTCTTATACTCAAGCGATTAACAAGAAATTAAATCGCTCCGGTTCTTTATTCCGAGCCAGAGCTAAAGCTAAATCGCTATTTAAAGAATTCAAAAATCATAACAGCTATGGAATCAATTGTTTCTTGTACATTCATCAAAATCCTATTAGAGCTAAACTGGTGACCGAACTAGAAGAATGGGAGTTTTCTTCGTATCAGGATTATGCCGGGTTTCGAAATGGAAAACTTTGTAATCAGGAATTAGCCAGAGATTTATTTAAACTTCCTATTGATAATAAAAAGTTTAGAGCCTTTTCTAAGCAGACAATTCCTGATGAATTTTTAGCTAATGTTGATTTCGGTCTGACAGATTACCTGTCTGACCGAAAAAACTAGCTTGATTCGCTAACTCAGTATTCCATCAGACGGGGAATCCGTCAGATGGAATGGCTATAACTTTGAATTATTCCTATTCTTTAATATTGTTAGAGATGAGAAAGTTCACAGAAACCCTTGCCATTTCTATCCTGGTTTTTGCAATAAGCACACCCACTTATCTCTATTACTGCGAGTTCTTTTGGGATAGTTATTTTGAACATGAAACAAACTTACCGGAAGATCTTCTGTATGCGTTTCATCCTATCGATAACAAAAAAAATATTCAAATCACCCATGATAATTATAAAAACTTCACTTGGAAAAGAGAGATGGTTACTGTCGATCACGCAAACTGGCACTTAGATTATTTAAGCTTTCCTTCTGATTCGATTGTATCTATCTATTCCAAAACTGAGTTTCTGGATGATTACTATTATTCATTTCCTATTCTCAAAACTTTATTGTTTGACAAAGAAAAGCCAACCCAGAGCTATACAGAAATATTTGATAACGAAACCATGGAAATAGTAAAAATTGCAGAGGATAATAGTTTCATTTACTACGAAGGAGAAGAAATAAGTAGAATCAAAGTAAAACTTATAGATCAAAAACTGATTGTTTACTTGGCTTGGTTATAATCCCCTCTAAACATTTTCCTGCCGATTTTCGGTCTGACAGATTAACTGTCTGACCGAAAATCTGGTTAACTAGATAGCTCAGTATTCCATCAGACGAGCAATCCGTCAGATGGAATACTAAGTTAAAATGAAGGTTTGATCTTATCTGTTATATCCGGCGATAGTTGTTGTACCTGAAACTGACGGCGTAAAATATTTCTCCTTTATTTGAATGTATTTATCGTTCAGAAAAAATTCATTTTTTGCTTCTTCACTCTCAAAATAAATAGCAAAAACTCTGTTTATTTTAGATTCAGAATCTGTTTTTAATACTTTTTCTATCAAGAAATCATATCTAAAGCCTCCTCCATATTCTTTTAGAATCGGCGTCATTTCATCCCTGTACTTCTGATATAGTTCATCATCAGTTACATTCAATCCTACTAATATTTCGTAAGGCATATTTATTTCTTTTATACTGGTTAAATGAAGTTATTCAAAGTCTGAATTATTTACTTCATCAGTTCTTCATATTCTATTTATAAATTTCTCTCAAACAAATCCTACCTATCATGTTTGAGAAATACTTTGACAAAGCTGATATCCTAATTACTGAATGGATGGCTAAGTACGGATTGAGCTCGCTTAGAATCGGGCTTGGAATTATTTTCTTCTGGTTTGGTGCTCTGAAGTTCTTTCCGGGATTAAGTCCTGCCGAAGAGCTGGTTCGAAATACCGTTTATTTTGTCGATCCGGATCTGTTTATACCTGTTCTGGCAACATGGGAAGTCTTGATCGGAATTGGATTGATCGCAGGAAAATTTATGAGAACAACCTTACTGCTTCTGTTTCTTCAAATGCCAGGAACTGTGCTTCCTGTGTTTCTTTTACCTGATGTTGTGTGGACAAGCTTTCCTTTTGGTTTAACTCTGGAAGGTCAGTACATAGTCAAAAACTTGGTACTCGTAAGCGCTGGATTAGTCTTGGGTGCAACGGTTCGCGGTGGTCGGTTGATCACTGATTCCGCTCAACTTTCAGATTCTCGTTGATTTTCTGTTCTTTGTCATTTCGAACGGATGTGAGAAATCTAGAGTTTTTTATTTGCAGCAATTTTTAGATTTCTCGCTTTGCTCGAAATGACAAAATCTTGATTTTATTCTTTAGTCCACTTACTCACCAAAATCGTTACCAATCCACTTGCAATAAAAGCCGGAACCAGTTCATACATATTGCTTTTCAGAACCGGAATGAAATACCAGACAATAGTTACCAGTGTTCCGGTAATAATTCCTGAAATCACTCCTTTTTTGGTGGTTCCCTTCCAGTAAAGTGCCAGAATTGAAGTTGGTCCGAGAGCTGCTCCCAATCCTGCCCAGGCAAAAAGCACCAGCCAGTACACCAATTCCTGAGCTATCAATCCAAAGAGCAATGCGATGATAACCAACACAACAACAACCAGCCTACTGTAGAGCACTAATTTCTTTTGGGGAATTTCTTCGTCTCTCTTTAAGATCTTTTGATACCAATCCCGAACCACACTTGAAGCGGCAACCAACAACTGTGAATCTGCTGTAGACATGATCGCTGCAAAAATGGACGCTATCACTATCCCAAATAAAACCGGATGTAAATGCAGTTGTGCTAAATACGGATATAAGTTTTCTGAATCAGCTCCGGGAAGCATTTCAATATTTGAGAAATACGCCCGACCTACCAAACCTATTAATACCGCTCCCGCTGCCATCACAATATTCCAGAAAGTCCCAATTCCTGCAGCAAATCGTAAATTTTTAGCATCATCAATGGCCATATACCTCGACAGGATGTGAGGATTTCCCGGCGAACCTAAACCGATTCCCATAAACCCAATAAAAGCTCCAGCGCTCAGTGCCAACGGATCGATCAGCGCAGCGTCCTGAAATTGAAGTTGCTCGATCATGACCGACCATCCGCCTAAATCCTGAATGGCTATAAAAGGGAGAAATACCAATGCAAAGATCATAAAGAACGCTTGGAAAGCATCCGTTAAGCTAACTGCCAGAAATCCACCTAAAACTGTGTAAGCCAAAATGATAATTGCTGAAAGCAAAACCCCTGTACTTTGTTCGATCCCAAAACTAGAAGAAAACGCTTTTCCTCCGGCAACAAACTGGGCGGAAACATAGCTCACCATAAAGATCAGAAAAGTGATTATAAGAATGGATCGTAATGTTCCGGTTTTATCACCAAAACGTTCTGCAAAAAAATCAGGGACGGTAATACAATCGTGTTCTTCTGTAAATTCTCTGAGTTTTTTTGCATAGGTGAGGAAGAGAATCAACTCAACAACAGTGTATCCAACAACCGCCCAAATTGCTGAGGCGCCCTGAACATAAACCAATCCGGTTACTCCCAACAACAGCCAGGCGCTTCTGCCGGAAACAACTGCTGAAAGAGCAATCACAACCTTATTCATTTTTCTTCCGCCAATAAAAAACTCGCTGATCCCCGAAGAGGAAAAGCGAGCTGAATAAAGTCCGATCCCGATTAATAGAGTAAGATATCCGATAAAAGCATAAACAGCGTACCTGTCAACAGCTAATTCAAAAACCTGAGACTCTGTCATATGGTTAATGGTAATTTGTTATTGGTTGGAAGAGACGCATAACAATTAACCATTAACTAATCACGGGAAGATTCCCATTTGTTCGTACATGATTCCGATCTTATTGATAGCGCTTATAAACGAAGCCGTTCTCAGGTCAGTAAGATTGTGCTCTTCTCTAAGTGCAGTAAGTTCTGCATAGGCCGTGATCATGGTTTCTTCCAGTCCCGAATCAACGAGATCATATTCTGAAGCACCATGCGCCAGTTTATCCATTTCATTGGCTGAGAATTTCTTTCCGGATATCTTCTCGATCTCCTGAACAATTCTGGTCAAACTTTCTTCGTCAAATCGTTTGTTCATTCTACCGTAGCGAACGTGCTGAATATTCTTCAACCACTCGAAATATGAAACCACCACACCACCGGCATTCAAATAAGCATCCGGAAGAATTAGTGCGCCACGATCTTTTAGCATTTCATGTGCATCAGCAGTCGTAGGTCCGTTGGCTGCCTCAGCAATGATCTTTGCTTTTACATTAGCGGCATTATCACCGGTTATCTGACTTTCAAGAGCTGCAGGAATCAACACATCACATTCCAGTTCTAGAGCGTCTTTATTTGATTTCAATTCTTTACTGCCCGGGAATCCGATAATACTTCCTGTTTCTTTTCGGAATTCCATCAGTTTTTTCAGATCCATTCCTTTAGGATCGTAAATGGCTCCCTCCATTTCAGCAACACCGATCATTTTTGCACCGGCTCCGGTCATATATAGTGATGCATGATAACCTACATTACCTAATCCCTGAACTACAAACGTCTTTCCATCTACACCAACGCTTAATCCAAGTTTGTCCATGTCTTTTTTCACTTTGCACGCTTCACGGATTCCAAAGAAAACTCCACGTCCTGTAGCTTCCGTTCTTCCCCTGATACCACCTTGCTGAATTGGCTTTCCGGTTACACAACCTTCGGCATTCAGGTCTTCATTCATCTGGCGATAGGTATCCAGAATCCAACCCATCTCGCGAGCTCCTGTTCCGTAATCAGGTGCAGGAACATCTACCCCTGCGCCAATAAATCCTTTTTTGATCAATTCGTATGTATAACGACGGGTAATTCTTTCTAGCTCACTAACAGAATATTCTCTTGTACTGATCTTAACACCACCTTTTGCACCACCAAAAGGCACATCAACGATCGCGCACTTGTAACTCATCAGTGCTGCAAGTGCCATTGTTTCATCTTCATCCACTTTATGGCTGTATCTGATACCACCTTTAGTTGGTGTTTTATGATGGCTATGCTCTACTCGCCATCCTTCTATAACTTCAATATCTCCGTTGTCTCTCCGAACCGGAAAAGTAACATGATAGACAGTATTACAAACTTTAATCTGGTTTAGAAGGCCTTTATCAAAGCGGGTATATCTCGCCGCTTTATCGAAATTTTTATTTACCTGCTCGTAGAACTTATAATGCGACATATCAAAAATTTGGTTTTGCTTTAGGTGCAGGAGAATGGTCGCAATATTCTAGCTCATAAACAAGGAAAAGCCCTTTTTTAATGCTCAGAATATGGCAGTGAAATATGGAGGTGATCTGCTGATCCCACATGTCTTAATGTTTTGAATCCCATCAGCCGTAGTGAATTGCTTAACATGAAGTTTCTAAACTCGGAATGACCTTTGGTTCTCAGATCAATTGCATGAACATATCCATCCGGCTGAGGAAAGTGAAGAGAACTTTGGTTTATCGGCAATCCCATTTTTGTATAGTCTTCGGCCGATCTTTTTATGTCTGTGATCACCAGATCTCCTTCTGCCAGAGTAGTTGTAGCTACTGCTACTCTTAGGATTGGATGTAATGAACGATAAACTTCTTTTACAGAATCTGATTTAGCGTTTACACTCGATACGTACAGTAATCCGTACAGACAGAAACCGCCTACCAATGCTCCAACCCCGCCCAGACCATAGCGAAAGATAAGTTTCTTATTTTTTACTTTTCGAAACAGCATCACAACATATACCAATAAAATAGCAACTGTTGCCCCAATTCCTCCAAAAAGAGAAACCCATCCGTTTAAACCCTGATCGATATTTAAATAAATGGATGTTTTTATCAGCAGGAAGAAAGGAAATATGGTAAGAGTAAGAATTAATAAAGCCCACAACCCAAAACGTATCGCCTTTCTCTTAAATGAAAGCTTTTGAACCTTTTCGAGACGTTCTTCGGTCTTATAGTTGAAATCCTGATTCGGCTTTAGAAGCCATTCTATGTCTTTATCTGAAATCCGTTCCATAAGGCGGTACACGAATTTGCTCCTTTCATGTTTCGTAAATCAGATTCTCTGATTCTGTCTGATAAGAAAAGGAAGGCTCTGCAAAACGATCACTAAAATAGCAGCCATAATTATGGCTTCGGTTGGGTTTTCGTAAATTGCCCTTCCCATGTTGTTCAGATTATAAGCAATGAGCAAACCTGAACTAAACAGGGAAAAACTAAAGGCCCAATGAACTCTCATCCACATTATAAATCCTGAAAATAAGCATATAAGGCCGGTAAGCAGTTGAGTAATATTAGTAAAGATAGGAATGTCTTTATTCTGAAAATCAAACAGATTTTCCTGTTCGCTAGTAATAAGGTTCCAACTTCCCGAAACAGACATATATAGTCCTACGGCGATAAAGAAGAGAAATAAAAAAAGATTGATGTTACGGTCTTTACGATTCATTCATATAAAACATTCAGTTCATGGTACAGTGGTGTGAATGCTTATACCGGGATCAGTGATTTTGTTCCCTATTTTCTTCATCAGCAAAAATCGGCTTCTTTTTTCTAAAGGCATTTATTGTAAATAATGCCCCTGTTGATGTAATAGCAGCATAGAAACCTGAGCCTTGAAGACCGAAAAAAATTACTATCGATCCGCCTATTAAAGCAGCTATTGCTCCGGTTAAAATACTTGGGACCATTTTAATTCCGTGCGCTCCTGAAAATGTATTGCTAAGCCAACCGATAAATGTTCCGAGTGTTAAAAATCCAAAAAATTCCATGACATCAATGTTTTGTTGAATAAATTCCTATACACTTAAAGGAATTATATCTCATTGTAGTTCCGAATTGTATAATTTCTATTTCAATAAATATAACTAACTTCTTTAAAATGAATATCTTGAAAACTCTTATTCTATTGTTTTGCATGCTGATATGGGCATGTACTCCCGATTCTTCTGTTGACCCTGAACTTATAGCCAAAGCTGAAAAAATTCACAATAGTGTAATTACGTTAGACACCCATGTGGATATTAACACCAATAACTTCACTCAGGAAAAGAACTATACCATGAACCTGGATACTCAGGTTGATCTTCCCAAAATGGAAGCCGGCGGCTTGGATGTAGCCTTTCTTATCGTTTATACCGGACAAGGGGAACTAGATCAGGAAGGTTTTGACGCGGCTTATGAAAATGCAGTTTCTAAATTTGAAGCCATACACCGATTAACTGAAGAATTAGCTCCTGATCAAATTGAGTTGGCTTTGACATCTGATGATGTTCGCAGAATTCATACAGCAGGCAAAAAAGTTGCAATGATCGGAGTTGAAAATGCTTATCCATTAGGAATGGAACTGGAAAGAGTTAAAGAGTTTTATGATCGTGGAGCGCGATATATGTCGCTTTCGCATAATGGTCACAGTCAGTTAAGTGATTCAAATACAGGTGAAAGAGATGACGTTTGGTTGCACGATGGCTTGAGTGATTTCGGAAAAGAAGTGATCGCTGAAATGAATAAATGGGGAATTATGATCGATCTTTCTCATCCTTCCAAGAAAGCAAATATGCAAACAATGGAATTATCAAAAGCGCCGGTTATAGCTTCGCATTCTTCTGCAAGAGCGTTGGACCCTTCTGTTAGCAGAAATTTAGATGATGAAGAGCTTATGATGCTGAAAGAAAATGGTGGTGTAGTTCAAACCGTTGCTTTCCGTAGCTATGTTAATTCTGAAAAGCATGAAGCATATCGTGAAGCCGCTGCTAAAATTGAAGAAGAAGTAGCTGAAGAAATGGGTTTCGAAATGGTTTCAAGAGACTCCATCCGACAGATGAGTACAGAAACTAGAGGTGAATACTTTTCACTTTACCAGGAGATGCAGAAAAAAGCCCAACCAAAAATTGAACAGGAAACAGCTGACAACGCTCCTTCAGTTGATGTATCGGATTTTGTAGACCACATTGATTATATGGTTGATCTGATCGGAATTGAACATGTTGGAATCAGTTCTGACTTCGATGGCGGCGGCGGTGTTAACGGCTGGATGGATGCATCTGAAACATTGAACGTTACTATTGAGCTTGTGAAAAGAGGCTACACTCAAGAACAAATCGAGATGATCTGGAGCGGAAATCTTTTAAGAGTTCTGGATGAGGTGCAGAACGTTGCTGCGGGGATTCAGGCAGAAGGATAGGTTTTAGATTTAGGATATAAGATTTAGGACGTAAGACTTAAGATTTAAGATTCTGGTTCCGTTGCTCTGCATCGGAACCTTTTTTATATGCACACTATTCAGCTCTGAGCTTTGTTTTGATGTTCGCCAACTATATCAGATTACCTCTTGTTAGATGAATAAAGAAATTCAATTAAACGGAGTTTTAGCAAAATGAACACTTTGATAGTAGGAGCAAATGGAGGCATAGGAAGAATTCTTTCAAAACAATTAGTCGATGAAGAAGGAATAAAGCCTGTTGCCATGATCAGGAAGGAAGATCAAAAATCTTTTTTTAATGATAATAATGTAGAAACAGTAATGGGTGATCTTGAAAGCTCTGTTGAAGAACTCTCTAACGTATTTGAAGGAGCTGATGCTATAGTGTTTACCGCAGGGTCAGGTGGTAAAACTGATTATGATAAGACATTAGAAATCGACCTCGATGCAGCTGTAAAATGTATGGAAGCTGCTGAGAAAAATAATACTAAGCGCTTTATTATAGTTAGCGTAATTAATGCAGATGATCGTAGCGCGTGGAATAAATCACCGATAAAGCCGTATATGATTGCAAAATTCTATGCAGATCAAAATTTGAAGCGTACAGACCTTGATTACACTATTGTTCGTCCGGGAAGCTTGACTGATAACAAGGGAACAGGTTCAATAACAACAGATCCGGATTCATCATCACAAAATAAAATACCTCGTGAAGACGTGGCTTCCGTTATCACTGCTTGTCTAAATAATAATAATACTATTGGCAAAACATTCGATTTTGTTTCAGGGGACACCTTAATCCAAGATGCAGTAAAGTAGCAATCTTTTTTATTACACCAACCCGTAGGGATAATTCATGAATTATCCCTACGGGTTGGTTTTTTTATAAAACGGCATCATTATAGGGTTCTTTCTGAGTCAATTTATATGTATAATACATGTAATGATAAAGCAGGAACATATTCGCAAGATTATCCATATAGACATGGATGCTTTTTTTGCAGCCGTAGAGCAAAGAGATAATCCTGCTCTTCGCGGAAAAGCTGTTATTGTTGGAGGATCACCTAATGGGCGTGGCGTAGTTTCAACAGCTAGTTATGAAGCCCGAAAGTTTGGGGTACATTCAGCTATGCCTTGTTCACAAGCTGCACGACTTTGCCCACATGGAATTTTTGTAAAAGGAAGATTCGATGCTTACAAATTAGCCTCTCAACAAATTCGTGAGATCTTTTTTGAATATACAGATCTGGTTGAACCTCTTTCTCTGGATGAAGCTTTCCTGGATGTAACAGAAAATCATAAGGGAATGAGATCAGCCACACTTATTGCAAAAGAGATTCTGGAAAAGATTCAAGAGAAAACTCAGCTTACTGCATCCGCAGGTGTTTCATATTGCAAGTTCATTGCTAAAGTCGCCTCTGATTACAACAAACCTAACGGGCTTACACTTATCCCGCCCGAAGAAGCAGAGGAATTTCTGGAAGGCTTGGAAATCAAGAAGTTCTTTGGTGTTGGAAAAGCCACTCAAAAGAAAATGCATTCGCTTGGAATCAAAACCGGAGCTGATCTTAAAGAATGGAGCGAAATCGATCTGGTTAAAGCATTCGGAAAGTCAGGAAGGTATTATTATCGAATTTGTAGAGGAATTGACAACAGAGAAGTTAAGCCGCATCGAATTCGAAAGTCTTATGGGAAGGAGCGTACTTTCTCTGACGACAAGGGAGAAATGAACTGGATCACCACTTTTCTGGATGAGTTATCGGAGTCTATTTCTGAAGGAATGCAGAAGATCAACGCCAAAGGGAAGACCATTACACTAAAAGTCCGATACAAAAATTTCGATACCATCACCCGAAGCCAATCTGTACCTAATTACACTAACGACCATTATCAAATATCTACCGTTGCACGTCAACTTCTGGAAGATACGGATGTCGGAAATCGCCAGGTTCGCCTACTCGGAATTTCTCTATCAAACCTGAATCTTTCTGAAGATCATTATTATGAACAACTGGAGTTAGAGTTTAGAAAAGGGTTGGGGAGTGTTGAGTGTTGAGTGTTGAAAATTCGATTTTATATTTGATTTTCAATCTTTTTTTAAAAAATTTTCACCTTTCACCTTTCACCTTTCTCAAAACGCAATACCAATATGAGCTGATACGTATTCTTGTTCCTTTATAGAATCGTAGCCTACTCCAAAATTTAGTCCTAAAGCTTTATTAAAATAAAATCCCAGTCCACCTTCAAAAATTGCTCCATAAGTAGATTTATCATCCCCAATCAATTCAACGGATCTGGAACCAATTCTTGGTGACAAAACGATATAGGTAGAACCCGAATTATGTAACTGTAATGGAATTCCTATCAAAAACCCGCCCTCATCCGGAAAAGAACCTGCAGTAGGTATCAGTATTTGAAGTTCGAAATTGAGCGTTGTAGTGTATCCTCCATGATCAGAAAACCCAAATTTGAAGTATGAATCAACGTCATCAACATGCATATATCCTAGATCTATGTAGGTTCTATATACTTTTTGCGCATTAAGTGTTGCCGTTCCTAAAATAAAAAAACTGAATAGTAGCAGGTATTTTTTCATCTTCATCCATTAAATTAACATTTGAAACATGGATTCAATATTAGTTTTTTTTGGGTTTTATTAAAACTAATCAGAAAATATACTCGTCTTATACCCGAAAACAACTTCGGAAAAAGGAAATTGCAACACGATAAAATGGAAGATGCACGATTAGTTCAGGATTTTCTGGGAGGAAATCACCAGGCGTTCAATACGCTGGTTAGTCGGTGGCAAGGTAAGATTCATCACTTTGCTTATCGCTACTTCGCCAGCAGTGACGACGCCGCTGAGATCACTCAGAAAACGTTCATCAAAGCGTACCAAAAGCTGGACACTTTGGATGACGTAAACAAATTCAGTTCCTGGTTATATCGAATAGCAAACAACCTTTGCCTGGATGAATTGAAGAGAGTTGGCAGAAAAAGAGCTACTTCTTATGAAACACTAAAAGTGGCTCCTCAAACGGAAACTGCTTCAGCAGCAGATTCTACAGTATTGCGAAATGAAGGGTTGGTTCTCCTTCATAAAGCATTGCTTCAGTTACCAAACGATCAGCGAGTAGTGGTAATAATGAAAGAGTATGAAGGACTTACATTTCCCGAAATAGCAGAAATTTTAGATGAACCGATTAACACAGTAAAGTCAAGAATGTATTATGGATTACGGGCGCTGAAAAAGACGTTCGACTCCTGGAATATAAATAAAGAGGTGTTCAACTATGAATAAAGAACAAGCGCGATTACTCTTAATGGATTACATGTATGGCGAATTGGATGAGACAAAGAAGTCTGAGCTTCTGGATTTCATCAACCAACATGACGATCTGAAACAAGAATTTGAAGAACTCACTGAAACCCAGTCTTTTCTCCACCATCTTCCGGTGCAGGATCCTGCTGAACAGCTGGTAATTATGGAACCGGCGAAAAGCTCTTCTGAAGGATTTTGGCAAAGCATACTATCCGCTTTAACTCCCAGAAATGCTTTTGCTCAGACTGGTTTTGGTGTAGCCGTTTTAGCTTTTGTATTTATTGTCACAGGGGCACTAACCGGTTTGAATGTATCTTATACAGACGCCGGGGTTCAATTAGGTTTTGGTGAGGCTCCCTCTGCTGAAAGAACTTTTTCCGCTGTTCAGGTTGAAAAAATTATCCAACAGATTCAGCGTGATAATGTGGCTTTGGTTCAGCAAGTAGTAGCAGATGCTCAGGAACAACAAAACATTCAACTGGAAGAAACTTTTGCAAGTTTTGCTTCCTACTTGGAAAGCCAAAGAACAAATGATTTACAACTTATCAGCTCCGGCTTAGAAGATCTTAAAGAAAACACGTTTACACGTTTTCGAGAAAACGAACAGGTATTAGGCGAAATAATACAAACTGTTAGTTATGGAAATTAAACAAGGAAAAACCATGAAACGAATACAACAAATATTACCCGCACTATTAATTATACTTTTAACCTCATCGTTAGGCTGGGCTCAAAATTTTGATGCCAACCGAATGAACCGCGACATAAAGATAATGGAGAATATTCTCGGAGAGATGTTTAAAACCTACTCCGGCAATACCTCATCAGAACGAGTCTTTATTAGCGGTCTTTCAGATGGTTCTCGTAATGTTCGGGGAACATATCTTCCCGGCTACGGAATCATTTTTAATGTTCAGACCGGCTCCTCTTTTGTCTATACCAGTTCTTCATCAGATAATGAGAGTAGTTCTAATTCTTTCTATTACAGTTACAGTACCGGGAGCTCATCTGATGATGATGTAAAAGTAGACGAAGAAAGCGTTAAGGATCGAATAACTGAGTTTCTGAAGGACTATGCTTCAACTATAGGTCAGTTAAAACCAACAGAAAATGTAATGGTGATATATGGCTCAAACTCCCGTCATTCTTTCCCGGCATTGGTTTATACTTCTTCAAATGGAAAAATTGACCGTAAAGAGACAGAAAAGCTTCCTGTTATATCCGGTTCTGTAACTAAAAAAGATCTGGACGATTACAGATCAGGAAAGATCAATGAATCAGCTTTTGCAAGTAAAGTGAAGACTGCCTCAACAAAAGACAAAGAATACCTCGACTTAAAAGTCATGGGAAACATCTTTGAAACTGCGTTGAAAGAACAAGATGCTGAATCATTCCGCTTGAGTGGAAATGTGAACTATCTGATGCTTGACAACTTTGGAGCCATCTTTAATCTGGATGCCAGTTACAGAACTAATAATCGTTTATTCGGGAACGTCACCGGAATTACTGTAACAGGCGCCTATATTCGATCTTCTTCAAGAGATGCGCCAGATGCCAAAGAACAGGATGAAAAAGAAGCCGAGTTTTTAGCAAGTGTAAATGAAGCTTATTCACTGCTAAAAAGAAATATCAAAGAGTACTTGGTAGATTATGGAAGAACTGTTAATTCCGTTAAACCGGATCAATATATTCTTACTACCGTCAACGTCAGAGGCCGTTACAAAGACATCCCTGAGCGTATCGACTTCCAGCTTAAGAAAGCTGTATTAGACCAATTGGATAAAGGTTCTATTTCACGAGAAGAAGCTTTAAAACAAGTGGTTGTTACCGAATACTAAATTATAGCTTATAATCATATCGGAGCCGTATTTGATTGAATTCAAATGCGGCTTTTTTTTGATCTCTGATTTTATTGATTTGAAACTGATTGTTATAGAGTGAATTCCGCTTCAATCTTTAATGCTTCTTGAAGTAAGTTTTCGTACTTCTTTGAATCAATTTCTATACAGCCAAATCTACTTAAGTGTTCCGTATAGAATTGAGTATCCCATAGCGTAAATCCATTCTCTTTCAAGATCTGATGGCAATAATACAGCGCTATTTTATCTGCTTCTTTTTCTTTTCGGAACATGCTTTCACCAAAGAATGCGCCCCCTAAAGTAACCCCGTATAATCCACCTGCCAAGGCTCCTTCTTTATACACTTCTACTGAGTGAGCATTTCCGGATTGGTTTAAGATATCATAGGAATTAATAATCAGGTCATTGATCCAGGTAGTTTCCCGATCAGCACACGCTTTTACCACGTCTCTGAAGTTTTCGTCAACTCTTACTTCAAATCTACCCTGACGAACTATCCGCATAACATTCTTTGTCATGTGGAATTCATTTAAAGGAATGACACCTCGTTTTCGGGCAGAATACCAATCTACTTCTTCATCCTCTCCGGAGTCCGCCATCGGAAAAATTCCCTGAGCATAAGCTTCCAGTAGTATTTCAGGCGGAATTATTTTCATTTTTTAGTACACATATTTTAGTAGTTAGTATTGAGCTTCCGCGTACAATACTAACTACTAAATACTCACATCTATCAAAACTCACAATAAAACATAGGTCCGGAACCAATTGGAGAGCCCGGAGGAGCCGAAAGCGTTCTTGGTGATTCAAATTCGCTCGGATCTTCCAAATAACTATCTATCATCATAGAAGCATGTAAAGCCATTGGATCGTTAGATCGCTCAGAAAGCATTTGGGAAAGCTTAACTAACTCAGAAGCTACAATAGCTTTGGTTAACGGATTCGACTGACTTGAAGCATGAAGTTCAATCAGGTTCTTCGTTATAACAGCATTCACTACATCCTGAATAGAGCCTAAGTAGCCTCTTTCTTTTTTCTTATTCCAGCTACTTTCCATTAATTCATCAATGGCTTCATTAAGAGAAAGGTTGTTATCTCTTGCGCCGTATTCTACCAAACGATTTGCTCTTTGAGGGTTTAAGATCAAGCTAACCGATAGTTCTGCGGCTGTTTCAGCTATTCCCAGAGCGTCTAAGCTTGGCCCTGTGTTCCCTCTGAATAATTCTCTGGATGATGAAATACCTGCCGGTCTGGTTGGGATCAGGTCTAACAAATTCTCAGGAACAGCTAACACTTCTGGATCAATAGCTTTCAACATTTCATTCAACGCCTTTCGTTGAGTAGATGCGTCAACGATCTCCTGATTTGGCTGATTGTCGCCACGAAGCTTGTAGTAGTAATCCAGACCTCCTATCAGCTTAACAGTCCCCTCAAGTTGATATCGGTGGAATAAATAGATCGGAACCAATACATCCTCTAATTCAGACATTGAAGTTCCTTTTCGGATATTAGCTTCGCCAAAATTATCCAAAGCAATTTTTCTAACTTCTAAAATGTGCGAGAGCTGAGTTGCCGGGTCGTTTCCGTATTCCCATAAATGCGCGTACGGATGAGCGCCGCCTTGTGGACGGGCATCACTGTCAGAAATATATTTTAGTCCATCCAAATGGGCTGCTTCCAGAATCTTGTTTAACGCTTCTTTTTCATTGATGCCGTTCGGGAAGTCCTGATAACCAAACTTGATCGTTACAATGTCCCAATCTCCTATTCCGACATCATAAGCATCGCTTAGATCCAGCTCTCCATTTTTGATATCTACTTTAGGATGCGGATAATCCATAACCGATTCTCTTCCGTTTACGCTTGCCGCAAAATTATGAAATATTCCCAGTGTATGGCCAATTTCATGTGCTGAAAGCTGACGAATTCTAGCCAACGCCATTTCCAACATTCGTGGATCGTCTTCGTTTCCTTCTTCAAATGGAGCCAATAATCCCTGGGCGATCATGTAATCCTGACGAACACGAAGCGAACCCAATAATACATTTCCCTTAATGATCTCGCCCGTTCTTGGATCAGTAACAGAACCACCATACGACCAACCACGAGTTGAGCGGTGAACCCAGTTGATTACGTTGTATCGAATGTCCAAAGGGTGAGCGTCATCAGGTAGCACTTTTACCTGAAAAGCATCTTTATATCCGGCTGCTTCAAAAGCCTGGTTCCACCATCTCGCTCCGTCTAATAATGCTCCACGAACCGGCTCCGGTGTTCCGTTATCTAAATAATAAACGATCGGCTCAACGGGTTCGCTTATCGCGGCACCCGGATTTTTCTTCTGTAATCGGTGTCGATTGATAAATCTTTTCACCATTGGTTCGCCAATCGGCGTTGCATAATCCTGATAAGAAGTAGCGTAAAATCCTCCACGAGGATCGAATTCTCTTGGTTTGTAATTATCATCCGGAAGTTGAACAAAAGAATGGTGTGTTCTTACGGTAATTGAGTTCGCATCCGGAGCTACTGAGCGTAAATATCTGCCGGTTGGATTTCCTGCAAAAGTAAGCATCACTTCAAATTCGGTATTCATCGGAAAGTTAAACGTTCCTTCTGCATACAGAGCAGATCTGTTTTTATCCAGATTGTACGATCCTTCTCCCATGCTTCTTAATCTTCCGGAAACATTATGCGAGTCATCCATCAAGAAAGGAGTCAGATCGATCAGATAAGAACCACCTTCTTCAGCTTCAATTTTAAAACCATGAATTACCGACGATGCAAAAGCTTCTCTTACTGATTTCTTTTCAAGTTCATTATCTGACTTTGCCACATAATCCAGATTTGGCTGAATCAACATTAGCTTTGGTCCGCGCTTTTCGAAATAAACCACTCGCTGTCCGCCTTGTTGACTTCTGTCCAGCCCAATATCATTTGACCCAACACCTGCAGCCAGATAATTAGCATGCAGAAACTCTTCGTTCAACTTATCCACCTTCAACCACATTTTGTCGTTGGCTTCATCGAAGTAATAATCGAAGTAACCCTCTGTAATTTTAAGGTCTTTGGTTTTTTCTTTGATGGTAGGAGTTTGTGCAATAGCTGATACAGAAACAGCCAAGAATAAAATCAGAATAGAAAGTCGCTTCATTACTTTGTAGTTAGGTTAACATCTAAACTTAAAGTAACCGCTTTTTGATGGGATTTAAAATTCGGGTTAAAGCTTTTTACAGTTTAAATGACTGAAGTCAATGTTGTTTATGGTTGGGACAACTCTGATAGGATTGTTAGAGTTTAGTTTGCCTAAATATTTCTGAACTTAAAATCCTTTCAAAATTGAAAAATTAGAAACCGGGAGAGACTTCAGGCTCAGAAAAGATCCCAAATTTTAGAAATCGAATTTCCTCAAAAACGCCTTCCTTCTGCAAAATATATGATATCATCATGATGATAATAGAGACACCATTTTAGTTTCGGGTCCAGAATGATCAAATTATCATAACTGAAAAATGTCTCTGCATATTTTACTGTCATTTTCCAGGTTGTTTGTAGCATTGGTTGATCTTTGGGCGCAAATACGGGCAACAATAAAACCTTAGATCTGAACGGCACCCCGCATTTATACATCCATTTCTTTAACTCATCTTCGGTTGCCCAGCTTTCTGTTTTAATGACATTCTCATAGCAACCACCGCTGAATGGCTTGTTCCCCCAACCGTCATCCCCACAAAGTATATCAAGATCATTAGCAATATTATAGACGTGTTCTTTTGATTCATTGTCCAGATAGAATAGCTGATCTTTATGTTCTAACGGAAGTTCTTCGTGTTTTTTGGGAGGAAAATAAAGCCAATTTTCACCTTCATAGGTTTTACTGCCTGTTAGTTTTTCAAGATCTATCACTTTGTTGGATCGTTTGCCTTTTAGAATTCAAGCAGAATATAAATCTTTGGTACACTCTAGAAAAGAACAACTCTGACAGGATTATTAGAATATAGACTTCTATACATAAACGAATTTATAAATCCTGTCAGAGTTGGAAGCAATTTCTAATTCCTTGGAAAGTTAAAAATGTGTATAATATTCGAAATCTATACACATTGAGGTTTTTACTATGAGAACAAATATTGATATTGATGATGACTTGATGGAAAAGGCCTTGAAAAAAACCGGGCTAAAGACAAAAAAAGCTGTGGTTGAAGAAGGTTTAAAAAAACTCATCGAATCCAAAAACCAAAAAGAACTCCTTAAATATTTTGGAAAACTTAAATGGGAAGGAGATCTGGATGATATGAGAACCAGTAAGCATGTTTCATGACTATTGTAGATTCCTCGGTTTGGATTGACTTCTTTAATGGGGTGGATAATGTTCCGACCCGAAAGTTGAAGGCTCTTCTTAATGATAATTCAGCCGGTATTGGTGACTTAATTATTACAGAAACTTTGCAAGGGTTTAATAATGACAGAGATTATAAAACCGCTATATCTCTGCTTTCTATGATTGAGTATCATACACTTTCGAACCGTTCTTTAGCAATAAAATCGGCCGATAATTACCGAAGGCTTAGAAAAAAGGGAATCACTATTCGAAAAACACAAGACATTGTGATTGCTACCTATTGCATTGAACATCAATTACCACTTCTTCAAAATGACCGAGACTTTGAACATATCGCTTCTGAGCTAGACTTGATCTTGCTTTAGTCTCGTTAAATTGGTTCCGGCATGTCTGAGGTCAATGCTGTTTATGGTTGGGGCAACTCTGACAGGATTATTGGAGCATAGGCTTAAAAACCTTTCTGAAGTTAAATCCTGTCAGAGTTGAGGGTTATTCCCTAATAAACTTTACTCATTCAAAAAACCTAAACCAAAGCTTTAAACTTTTGATACTCTCCTTTTTTAAAAAAGCTTTTTATAGTTATCAGTGAGTTTTCATGAGTCAGTTCTATAGTTACAAGGTTATTAAAGATGGAATTAGAAGAAATACTTTGAATATCTTTTAGTTCACAAACCTTTTCTTCCATTGGAAAAAGTGTCGGCACACCATATCCTAACATACTTACCTTTGCAACACTGATTTTGCCTCCATGCAACCATATATAATTAATTTTACTAAGCACTTTATAAATTGGATAGTAAAGTATCATAGAAAAAATAAACCATACAGAGTTGATATATAAGTCAGGACTACCTAAATAAACTTTGTATAAAGCTATGGCTCCTAAAACTCCTACAGACATAAGCAACATACTGGAAAGAGCAATAAAAACTGCTGTAGACAGATAACTTGATATTCTTTTTTTAGCACTCAACTACAAAATCTCTTTCTTCTCCATTCTTCCGAAGTAATCTTTCGCTGCTGCCATTACCTTTGGTGAAAGTAACAATGCTACTGTCATCGTAGGAATAGCCATTAATGCAAACATTCCATCCGTAAAGTTCAGTACGGCCTGTATGGTTGCAACAGAACCGAATATGATCGCCGCTGCATAAAAGAAATTGAAGTATTTCTGCTTGTCGGCACCGATAAGGAAACCAAGACATTTTGTACTGTAGTAAGAATAGGTAAACAGTGAACTGAATCCGAAGATCAACACACAGAAGATCAACAGATAAACACCATACGGTCCGAGCGCGGCTTCGAAAGCAGAAGCGGTAAGTGTAATTCCATTTTCATCTCCTGATTGCCAAACTCCTGTTACCAAAATTGCTAATGCCGTCATTGTACAAACAACCAAAGTGTCAATGAATGGCCCCATCATGGCAACCAAACCTTCACGAACCGGCTCTTTCGTTTTTGCAGCTCCGTGAGCAAGTGTTGCCGTACCAATTCCGGCTTCGTTTGAGAATGCTGCTCTTCTAACTCCGGTTACGATCAGTGCTCCAAGCGCGCCACCCATTGCCGAATTAGCTGTAAAAGCATCTGTGAAAATTAAAGCGAACGTACTTCCAAGCATATCAATATTGATTCCAATGATCACCAACACACACGCTACATATATAACCACCATCGCCGGAACCATTTTTGAAGCCACTTTCCCTACTCGTTTAATTCCTCCGAAAATAACTAAAGAAACAATAGCCAGAATTACGATTCCGCTTATCAGATCTGTATTGAAATGATTAGCAGCATCAGCTAAACCGTTTGGTATCAAAACAAAATCTCTTACGATTTGTGTAACCTGATTTGCCTGAAAAATTGGTAACGGACCAAACAAACCTGCCACAGCAAAAAGTACCGCAAGAGGCTTCCACTTTTTTCCAAGCCCCTCCATGATCATGTACATGGTTCCTCCCTGGATATCGCCGTTGGTATCTTTTCCTCTGTACATGATGGAAAGTGTACAAGTAAAGAACTTCGTTGCCATGCCCACAATGGCACTGATCCACATCCAGAAAACGGCTCCCGGCCCTCCAATCGCTATTGCTACTGCAACTCCGGATATGTTTCCTAAACCAACTGTGGCAGCAAGAGCACTCGCTAAAGCTTCAAAGTGACTAATATCTCCCGGATCATCCGGATCGTCGTATTTCCCACGAAGAATATTTATGGAATGAAAGAAATACCGGTATGGGATAAAACGTGAATAAATAAGGAAGAATAATCCACCACCAACTAACAAAACAACGAGCGGTGTTCCCCACATAAAGGATGAAAATTCGGCTAAAATAGTATCTAAAGTTTCCAGAGTGCTGTGTGTTTGTTTAAATATTGAGGAAGTGAAGTTAACTTAGAAATCGCAATAATGTTATTAAAGATTATATTCACCAAATCAGTATTCAAAAGATCAACATTTTTCGGTGACTTATACACTAATTGTTAATTGTAAATCAAACTCCTCAAGAGCTGAGAATTTTATTCGGCTTTCCGAGGATATTATTCGCAAAAAGCTATCTGACTGCGAGATCAAATACATTTCTTCGCCCGACCAACTTTTAAAAGAAGCTTCACTATCAGCACAAAGCTCTTCTGTTATAATTGCCTGTGGTGGGGACGGAACTGCTCAAAGCATTGCCAGAGGAATTCATGGTTCGAATGCATTAATGGGATTGATTCCGGTGGGTAGCGGTAATGATTTTGCAAAATCAATCGGGTTAAAGACAAAACAACCTGTAGAATATTACCTGGATGTAATTCTTAAACAGCAAGTGATTTCGGTTGATGTGCCTGTCATTAATGATCAGATCTTTATTAATACTACGGGTATAGGCTTTGATGGATTGACCAATTATTATGCTTCCGGTTTCAAGTCGCTGAAAGGAACCATGAAGTATACTTTTGCAGGATTAAAGGCTTTTCTGAACGCCAAACCTATTTGTGTTTCAGGAACAATTGACGGATCGAGTTTTGACCGCAAAGTTTGGTTGATCGCAGTTGCGAACGGAGCAGTAGAAGGGGGCAAATACTTGATCTCTCCAAATTCGGTAAATTCTGACAAACTTTTAGAATTGGTGATTGTACCTGCTTATAATCGACTAAAACTCGGTCTGGCTTTTATACTTCTGAGTTTGGGTAGAGCGATACCAGATACTTTTAGTGAGGTAATTACTTTTAACAGAGCGTCTTTAAAAATTGCAGATTCGCATTTCATCCATTTAGACGGTGAGGTAGGGGAATCAAGTTCTGACTATGAAATAAAATTAAAAAGTGAGAGCCTAAATGTACCCGGAATTAAGACTGACGAGTGAAATAAATAAAATCTGTTCCCGGAGGGGTTACTCCTTTTTGCCTTAACAGTAATGCGATCTGTGCCCGATGATGTTGTCCATGAATGATCACATGTTGTAGAATTTCTGATACTTTAGTTTTGTACTCGACACCTTTTGAATTCTTATATGAACAAACTTCATCCAATATTGGAAGAAATTCCGAGAAATCAACTGCTGAGCCCTTTGACATTAAATCTACACATTCTTCATAACTGAGAGTCGGCCATATTACAGTGTCTGCGTTCACTTTCATCACGCGGTTGTACCATTCTATTTCAACATGAAGAAGATGTCCGAATTGTTTCAACAAGCTAGCATCCGTTCTGGTTTCAGTTGATTCACCAATAGCTTCTGCGATCAACTGATTTGCCCATGAATTATATGCTATTTGTTGTTCGAAATTCACTATCCGATCCCAAAGAATTTTGCAATCCCATTAATAATGAACTGAACTCCAATTGCCAGTGCTATAAAACCCATCAATCTTGTAATTACGGTCATCCCTGTTTTACCGATCAACTTGTTTAACCAAGGCGCTACTTTTAAAATACCCCAAGCCAGAAATGCTGTTAAAAAAACCGCAACACCTGTTACTATATAATCTACCATGCTGGTTGCTTGTGACCCAAACCCAATTACAACAGCTATACTTCCCGGTCCTGAAAGTAACGGCATTGCCAATGGACTAAAACTCACATCTTCTTTATCCATTGCTGCTTCCTGATCTTCTTTAGAAAGCTTGCGTCCTGTTTTCTCAGGATTCATCATAAAAAAGCCGGCTCTCATAATGATAATGCCACCCGCAATTCTGATTCCGGGCAACGATATCCCAAAAAAGCTAAGTATATATGTCCCGATCAAAAGGAAGGTGATCAGTACAAAGAACATGTAAATGCTTGCCTTGCGCGCCGTTCGGGCCGTTTCTTTTTCGGTATTTCCCTCTGTTAAAGAAAGAAATATTGGCATTGCTGTAAGCGGGTTAACTACTGAAAATAATGAAGTAAAGCTTGCTACCAGCAACGCTCCGGCTCCCATCATTTGAGTTGAAAAAGGGATAATATCTTTAAAAAATTCTTCCATATGCGGTCAAAGATACGCACCTTTTTATCAAATTTTTAGTATTTCGGGAATGCTTTTATCAAAGCTTAACTTTATTATCACACACAATCTTATATCTTCTTTGCAACAGAAATTAAATGACAACAACAGAATCAATATCACTCGAGGAAATGGTACTTCCCTTAGTTGAGAATGTACTCTCAAAGGAAATTTCATTGGATGAAAAACTTTTCAGCATTTGTGAACTTCTCCAGGATAATGTTGAACATTTTGACTGGGTTGGTTTTTACAAAGCAGATCCTGATGTCGAAGATCAGCTAAAATTAGGACCTTTTGTTGGCGAGCCAACAGATCACACCACTATCCCTTACGGAAAAGGAATTTGTGGACAAGTAGCCGTCAGTCATCAAACTTTTGTGTCTCAGGATGTTAGTGAAGAAGAAAATTATATTTCATGCAGCAACCACGTTCAGTCTGAAATTGTTGTTCCAATTATGAAAGGCGATCGCTTTGTTGCGCAAATAGATATAGATTCCAACACTAAGAATTCCATTTCAAAAGAGAAAAAGGAACTTCTTGAAAAAATTTGTACGTTACTTTCAAACGAATTCTAAATAATACTATGAGTACTTACGCCCTTACTGACGAAACATCAATTGATACCCTTATTTTCTGGATCGAAAGTTCCGACGGAAGCATTTCTTATGAAGAACAAGAAGCCGTGAAAAGAATTCTTTCCAACATGAAATATGATATGGAGACATTCCAAAAAACCATGTCTCAGATTTCTGCAATGGGAATAGACGAAGTTAAACAAATGGCTAATGAAGCTGTTGACCATATTAACAGAAGTTTTTCTGATGATGGGAAGAAGCTTACTTATAGTTTACTGGAAGCAATAGCTGCTTGCGACGGTACCATTTCTAAAGCTGAACAAGAAAAATTGGATGCTATCAAAAGCGAACTGGGCGTTTAGTAGGCAAGAATCCTGTGTGGTGTAAAGTTGGAAACTGTATAAATCACCTCATCGTCTGAAGCGTTTTTATCATAATCTATCTCGATTCTGGTGGGGAATCCATTCTCCTCATCATACTCTACCTTCAATTTATCAGCACCTCTGGCGTCTTTTATAACTTCAAATAGTTCATCGATGGTTTTGAAAAAGTCTTTATAAACTTCTCCAGCATATTCATATGTGTTTTCGCCTGTTTGAACAATCACAGAATCCCTTTCGAAAGGATCCAGAACCTGATAAACCGTGTCTGCATTTATTACTAAAACCGCAGGCGTGACCTGCGGACAAAAGCACCCCAGACCATATCTGTATTCGTAATCGACTAATTTTGATTCTTCCCACTTCGCCAGAGCCACTTCATAGCCGTCGTTTTCATTTGTAAATAATGAACACGAGATCAGCGGAATAAGGAGTACAAAAAGGCTATAGTTTCTCATTTTTTTGATTCGACTCTTTTGATCTACGTGTTCCGTTCAAAAAAATTGTAATTACTCAGACAATTTCAAACTGGAAATATGAAGATTTATACTGTGATTCACTCTGAATCCATAATGTCCATCCGTATTCAGATCTCCTTTTTCCATACTGCTTAAAACTTCCCCATTTAATGAAAAGATGATTTCATCACCGGCTACTTTTACCTGAAAATCATTCTCAGCTGTAGATTCCGTTTCTTCTGTAAACATGGTCATTGCGTCGGTTTTTGTCCATCCTTTTATGGTGGAAGTTTCAGAACCAGATCTTTTCTTGATCAAAAATTCTCCTGTGTTCCTCAAAAGAAAATAGACGTAGCTTTGATCATCCGACTTAAGATCCTGACCTCCAATAAATAATCCGAACGCTTCTCTGTTTCTTCCTTTGGTGTCGAAAAGATATATCTTGGAATCCAACGTAAAATCTCCCTCTACTTTGTTATCAGTGTGATAGTAGATTCCTGCCGGTCCCGTGGTTATATGCCAACCCGGAGTCATATTTACAAAAAACACATCTGCAGATTCTGAATCGGAACCAACATTCACTTCAGCGTCGGCTTTATCGAATCTCCATTCCCAACCATCAGGCACTTTCAGGTTTTCTCCCTGAGGTTTGCTTCCGTCTGCTGCATTTTGAGCAAAAGAAAATGACGTCGTTAATAATACCGCTAAAATAAATCCTGTTATTTTTTTCATAGTGGTCTCCATGGTTTGGTTTCCTTTAATAAAAGATTTTTTTGATTAAGATTCTTTGTTCAGTTAGTAGTGATGATTTTATAGAAATTCGCTCTTAATATTTAGTTACTCGGCTCTATGTACTTTTGTACCGACAAAAGTACCAAAAACTCCCGACAAGAATTATTGGCGCGAACTCCATTACATCGACTAATCATTACAAAAGGTCTTCATTCGTATGATACATATTCACGAATCAGCCAGAGTGTAATGATTGCTCCTCCGGAGCCGTCGCTTTCATTACGTTCTTTGCTCGCCAATAATTCTAAAGGTCGGTGTAGTTAGAAGCCTTTTCTGAAATCGTCAGAATTATAAACAAGTCAATTTTTGTAAGCGAATTAGCTGACATCTACAATCCCGATCCGCCAGCTGGCGGACGGGATGACCTACTTACAATATTGAGGTTGGTATAAAGAAATTTTGTCAACGAATTATAAAACATCTACAGATATGTCAATTTTTAGAATTTAAAAATCCTCTCCACAAGCTATATATTTTTATCTTTATTTGATCAGCATCATCTTCTTTGTTTGTATAAAGCTCCCTGCCTGTATTCGGTAGAAATAAAGTCCCGTTGAAAGACCCGACGCATTGAATTCAACTTTATGATTTCCGGCATTCATTTTTTCACTCACAAGAGTATAAATTTCACGTCCCAGTAGATTATACACTTTCAGGCTTACTTCAGCTTGTTCAGGTAGTGCAAACTCAATATTCGTACTTGGGTTAAATGGATTTGGATAATTTTGCCTTAAACTGAATTCTTTAGGCAAACCCAATTCGTTCTCATTAGATGTCATGATCTGATCTAACACCTCTACATATCTCACAACTGCTTCTGATGCGAAAGCTCCGGAATACACGGTTATAGAGAATTCCTTTAAGGTGTCAGCTTTCTCTGAAACTTCATTATTATTGATATAATACGCTGTCCTTATTGCATCCTGATAATCTTCCAGAGAAGCGTTTCCTGATATTTTTATTCCACTTTCTACAGAATCAATATCGAAAGAACCCGGATCGTCTATGAATAATGAATCTTCTTCCAGAAAACCATTCGTTATTTTTATGATAGCACTGTCAGCAGAAATATCAGTGCTTGAGGAAATACCAAGATCACCGGCTATTAGCAATTCCGGACTGTCCTGAAAGTATTCTAATGTATCCGATGATTCAAAAGATAAACTGGCCACTTCTGATAAACTAAAAACTTCAGAAGAGTACATTCCCCATACACTATCTGCATTCATAACTCTCACAAACAAGATCTGATCTCCGATCGGCAGGTTTGTTGATGGGATTGTAAACGTGGTTTCAATATCGGCTGCTGCATTAACAGAAATAGGAGTGGCAGTGGCAAAACCGGGATCGGTATTAAAGAAATATTCTGCAGATATAATATTACTAACTAAAACAGGATCACTTTGGTCGATCAGGATCAGTTTTTTGATAGGCATGCCCCAGCTTCCATCTGTAAACTTTGCCCTTATGAAAATTGTATGCAAACCTACTGATAACCCCTCAGTACTAAGCATTGCTTCTTTATCGATTTTCGCAGATGCAGTAATTGAAATGCTCGTTCCGTTTCCATGACCCGGATCTTCATCAAAGAAATATTCCAAGGCTTCTATTTCTCTCGCTTCTCCCTGATCCACCAAAATGAGTTTTTTGATGGTTAATCCCCACTCGTCGTCACTGTTTTTTGCACGGATAAAAAGTGTGTGTAATCCTCTGGAAAGTGAAGAAGCCATAATGGAACCTTCGTAATTTACTTTACCATCTACTTCGGTTACGGAAATAGAAATACCGTTTCCAAAACCCGGATCAGAATCGAAAAAGTATTCCAATTGAGTTACCGTCTGTCCCATTAAGGGTGATGCTAAAAGCATCACCAGCAATACGTTTGCAAGGAACTTCACGACTTAATTCCCTTTTGCTTTGATGGTCACTTCAATGTCCTCACCGGCTTTAATTTCAGTAGGAATTCTTAATTCATATATCGTTGGCAGAGAAAAAATAGGTGAGCCATCCATAGGATTTGCACCCCCGGTTGGCCCAATATCTGTGCCATCACTCCCACCGTTTATTATCAGTTCATGCTCTGGTGTTAATAGCCAATCAGAACTCCAATTAACATCTGCGCGTACACTGTCATCAGCAAAAATACCATCCAAACCCATAATTATTCCAATATTTCCAGAGCCTGTATTATTACCGCCATCGTATGAAATTGGAGTGGTTGTGAAATTATTAATAAAAGTATTGTTATTGTTGGCCCAGATTGGTCCTTCACTAGTTGTAGAATTGTTCGCGAAGATGTTGTTCTTAAAAATTGAGTCGTCAACACTACTACCCAAAGTTGCTCCTGTGATTAAACAGTTTTCAAATGAAGTATTATGTACAGATTGAAACGTTGAAACACGAATCACACTATTCAGAACTGATATATTTTCAGAGAAGCCGGAAGATTGTGAGGTACTAAAACTAGTATAAATAAAACTATTGGATATGGTAACATTATTTGCTCTATCAATATCCATTCGAGCAATAAAAGTCTCATCAATTAATATGTTAGTGGATTCACTATCTAATGCATTTCCTATTTCAAATCCCCCACTTCCATTTATGTACAATCCCTTAAGAGTTATATTATGAGAGTTTCTCATCTCCAGGTTCAGGATTCTACTATGGTAAGGTCTGTCTAACGAAGCCGCTGCCGCATTATAACCGGCACCAATTATCGTAAGATTAAATTGATTATTGATCTTGATATTTCCATAAGTATTTGTGTTGGGCATCAAATAAATTATATCATCGGAAACAGCTGCATCTATTGCAGCCTGAAGATCTGTATAGTAGTTATCGCCCAACGTATTTGACAATGATCTATCAACTATCAGTATATTCTGTGCAGTTGTAGTTTGAGTTGCTAATACAGCGATGAGTATAAAGAGAGCTTTTTTCATGATGTCTTTTTGTTTGTTAAAATATTCGATTCCATCGGTGCTGTAAATCCCCACTTCTGGTGATTTTTCAGATCAGCTCGAACGCTATTGCAAATTGAACCAATCCTGCCGTTGTCGGTATCCCCGTTTTTTTCTTAATGTTTTTTCGATGACTTTTCACCGTCTCCAAAGTTATATACAGTTGTCCCGAAATATCTTTATTACTAAATCCCTGCGCTATCCTGGTTAAAACCTGCCTTTCTCTTCTGGTAAGCGATCGGAATTCATCAAAATGTTTTCTCACATACATCTCCTCACCGGCTATACGTTCTATTCTCCGAGTTACCGAATCTATTCCTGAAATCGGGTTTGAGGAAGTGAGTAATAAATTATGTTCTTTGAAGGGCTTACAAACGGTAAAGAAAGTGTCGAACTCCCCGGTTCTGGGATTGCGAATTTTCTGGAATTCTGCATGAAGCTGATCATCATCGGCTTTCTCATAAAATTCAAGGAATCGAGGCGCTACATACTTCAGGCTGTCGGGATGTATATTCTTTTCAAAATACTCGAAGCCCATGTCATTGATCTCTTCTTTTGAGAGCAGCCCCCACTCTTCTCCCGCTTTATTTAAATGACCGATAGTGAGATCACTTTTATCGTTTACATGGAATATACCCGGCATCAGATCCACTAACTCCTGAAGTGAATCAAAGTTTTTCCGGAAAAGCTTGTCTAAAATATATAAGCTTTGAACCTGCGTCTTCAGAATTTCAGTTTCTGTTCTGTACCCCATATTCGTTCTTTTCTCAACCCATAAACCCGCATACAAAATAGAATAAAAAGGGAAAGTGTCAAGACGGAATTATCTATAAACACTTGCGAGCCATGTAAAAACATATAATATTTTTGAAAATTTATAGCTTCCTAAGTACCATTGAATCATAATATTAAAGTCTGTGACGAGTAAATGAAAATGAAAACATATTAGCCCCGCCTTAATACTAAACCTCAGATATCCCCGATAAATAATTCAACGATTACCGGCTAATATTAATCCTTGCATTCTAAAAATCTAACTCGTAATCTTGAAGCAATGAAATTAACAAACCAATATATCGCCCGGGAAATGATGTGTATGTGTTGCTATATGCAAACACCTCACTAGGGCTTTTATATTTTAGAAAAGAAATTTTCAAAGTCCTTTAGAGTGTATGATCTGAAGGACTTTTTTATTGGCTGTTAGTTTCATTCGTTCTTTAACATCATGCATTCTCATCGAGAAAGGTGGAGGGATCAGGTCCTGCGAAGCCTTGGCAACCGTCCTGTACAAATTTGTACAGGAAAAGGTGCTACATCCTGCTTAGTGCAAATATTGTACTGAGAAAGATGAGTGCGAAGAGCTCTACTGTATTTGTAAGCCTCTTTCGGACTCATCCCCGAAAGGGGCTTTTTTATTAATTATAAATCAAAAAATACAATACAATGAGTTCACAAAAATTTGAGACACTACAATTACACGCAGGACAAGAACCCGATCCTACCACAGGTTCACGGGCTGTTCCTATCTACCAAACCACTTCTTATAATTTTAAAAACACTGAGCACGCCGCCAGTTTATTCGGTTTAAGAGAATTTGGAAATATCTATACCAGGATCATGAATCCTACCACAGATGTTTTCGAAAAACGAATTGCCGCTCTTGAAGGTGGAGTGGCTGCAGTTGCAACTTCATCAGGACAAGCTGCACAATTTCTGGCGATCACAAATCTGGCTCAGAAAGGCGATAACATCGTATCAACGCAAAACCTGTATGGTGGAACATATAACCAGTTTAAAGTTACTATTCCCAGACTTGGAATCGATGTTAACTTCGCCGAAGAAGATACCGTTGAAGCTTTTGAAAAGCATATCGATGAAAACACAAAAGCTATTTACGTTGAGTCGATCGGTAATCCCAGAGGAAATATCGCTGACTTTGAAGGATTGTCTGCCTTAGCAAAAAAATATGAGATCGCCCTTGTGGTAGATAATACTTTTGGCGCCGGTGGAGCTTTAGTTCAGCCAATAAAATTTGGAGCAAATGTTGTAACTGCTTCCGCTACGAAGTGGATCGGTGGACACGGCACTTCCATTGGAGGAGTGATCGTAGATGCCGGAAATTTCAACTGGGGCAATGGCAAATATCCGTTGTTTAGCGAGCCGTCTCCGGGCTATCATGGTCTTAAATTCTGGGAAGTTTTTGGTGATGAAGGCCCTTTTGGTAATATCGCATTTGCCATCAGAGCTCGCGTTGAAGGACTCAGAGACTTTGGTTCTTCTCAATCACCCTTCAATAGCTTTCTTTTACTGCAAGGGCTTGAAACACTGTCGCTCAGAGTTGAACGACATAATGAAAACGCCAAAAAACTAGCAACGTGGTTAGATGAACATGAACTCATTGACTGGGTAAATTATACCGGTCTTGAGGAACATGAGTATCATGAGCGAGCGAAGAAATATTTGGCTGACGGCCAATTCGGTTCTGTATTTACATTTGGTGTAAAAGGTGGCTTTGATACCGCCAGAACCTTCATCGAAAATGTGGAGTTAGCCAGTCATCTGGCTAATGTAGGAGATGCTAAAACGTTAGTCATCCATCCCGCTTCTACCACACATCAGCAACTTACTGAACATGAGCAAGCTTCATCCGGTGTGAAGGGAGATCTTGTTCGGGTGTCAGTTGGCATCGAACATATCGATGATATCATTGCTGATTTTGAACAAGCACTACTAAAGTCTCAGGAACTTGTCGCTGTTTAATGTATTTCGACAAGGAGTTTTTATGAGCAACAAACCAAATATCACAACAATAAATCAAGCCCGGACTACTGAATCCGGGTTTGAATTTCCTGCATTGGACATTGCCTGGAATAGTTGGGGAACACTCAACGAAAAAAAGGACAATGTGATTCTGATTTGTCATGCATTGACCGGAAGTTCTAATGCCAAAGATTGGTTTTACGGACTATTTGAGTCTGGCGGGTTTATTGATCTTGACAGACATTTTGTTTTATGTATTAACAATCTGGGCAGTTGTTACGGATCAACCGGACCCACTTCTGTTTCACCATTAACCGACAAACCCTATCAGGCAGATTTTCCGAAAATTACCATTCGGGATATTGTGAAACATCAACAATTACTGCTTGATCATCTTGGCATTAAAGGCATTGAATTGGCAATTGGCGGATCAATGGGCGGCATGGTTGCTTTAGAATTTGGGCTGATGGATTCTAGAATCCAATCTTTAGCATTATTTGCTATGGGGAAATCTCATACTCCCTGGGCAATAGGAATCAGTCATGCACAAAGAAAAGCTATTTGTGCTGATGAACATTGGCAGGATGGATTTTATGATCCCAAAATCCCTCCACAGAAAGGTTTATCTGCTGCCAGAGCACTTGCAATGATCACTTACCGTTCACCTCATAATTATGAACACAAGTTCCGAAGAGACTTCAACAGTACCAAAGATCAGTTTGAGGTGGAATCTTATTTAGATTATCAGGGAGAAAAGCTCAGTAGCCGTTTTGATGCCAATTCGTACGTCACATTGACAAAAGCTATGGATACCCATGATGTATCCAGAAGCCGCGGCTCTTTTATTGAAGTCTTAGGTTCGCTGACAATACCTTGTTTGATCCTTGGTATTGATTCAGACATTCTCTATCCCATTGCTGAGCAACAAGAACTTACCGAATTAATTCCAAATTCAGAGTTCAAAGAAATCCAGTCCGATTACGGTCATGATGCCTTTTTGATCGAATTCGACCAGATCAATAAACATCTGACATCATTTTATCATTCTATTTATTACCCCTATGAGCATCACACTTAATTCAATAACCGGAAAAAACATATCCATTTATAAGAGTAAAAAAATTATTCCTGTTTTTATTGCCGGGAATGGAGCAATTGGCAGCACTCTAATTCAACAAATCAAAGCTCTGAATAATACTCAGTTTAAGATCAAAATTATTGGGGTTTGCAACAGCAGGAATGTGATTTGGAATCCTGATCCGGATTCACTTCTTGAAGAACTTAATTCTTCTGAAGAAGAAACCAATTGGGAAAATATTACAAATAAACTCTTTCACTATCCGAAAGAACTCATATTCATAGATGCAACCGGGAGTGAGGTTGTAGCTCGTCAGTATCTGAGGCTTCTCACTCAGGGAATCCATGTTACAACGCCCAGTAAAAGAGCCAACACGTTTGAACAGAGTTATTTTGAGGATCTTAAAGTTTTTCAAAAGCCGGGAAAGGCTCAATACAGATATGAAACTGCTGTGGGCGCAGGTCTTCCGGTCATCAACACCATCAATAATTTGATTGAATCGGGCGACTCCATAACAAAAATAACCGGCGTTGTTTCCGGTACTATGACCTACATTTTTAATCAACTTCAACAAGGAATTCCTTTTAGTGAGATTATAAAAGCGGCGAAAAAAGAAGGTTATTCAGAACCCGATCCACGAGATGATCTCTCCGGAGAAGATGTAGCCCGTAAGTTTTTAATCCTGGGCAGAACCTGTGGATATAGATATGAAAGAGATCAGATTAAAGTAGAATCATTGGTCCCAAAAGAACTCATAGATTATCAGATTAATGGTTTTTTAGATCATCTCTCTTTTTATGATGAACATTGGAAAAACAGAAACTCGCAGGCATTATTGAACAATAAACGTCTTCGATACACGGGGGAATTCACTCCCGAAGGAATCGAGATCGGGATTAAGGAAGTCCCAACGGATTCACCTTTAGGAGGGCTGCGAAAAACGGATAATCTGATCCAGATCTATTCAGAACGCTATGCCGATTCTCCCATTGCAATTCAGGGGCCCGGGGCCGGAAAAGAAGTTACTGCTGCAGGTGTTCTTTCCGATATTATACAGATCAGTAAAAATATTACATAGCTCAAATAAAAAAGCCATTCTTCTTTCGAAGAATGGCTTCTCTCTCTTACCAGCTGCCATTAATCCTGTCAAATTAACGGCGCTTTCTTACCAAAGCCTGTCGCTTCATTTTCTGTGTTCTTTCCGGCATTGTATCGAACTTAATTTTTTGCTCGTCATTCAACAATGCTCTGATCTCTCCTTTCTTTGCAATATGAATTTTTTGGATACTAACCTGAAGATCACCCATTTCATCAGCTACTTTATTGAGTGCAGAAACATCATAAGTATCACCGGATGAAAGAGTTCGTAATCTTGCTCTTTTCTCTCTCAATTGATTTTCTAAAGGAAGACTTTCTTGCTTTCCTTCCAGCATGATCCCTTTTATTTGCTCTTTTTGATCTTCGTTCAGATCTAATTTTGCCAACATAGGTTCCTGCCCTCTTCGCATTTGTCCTTTTTGTCCGCCTCTTTTTTCGATGCGCTCTTTTAGTTCTTTGCGTTTTTCTTGCTGATCACTTCTCTGTGCCTGAACGGATAGTGTTCCTATTAGCAACAAAAGAAATGCGGTTGTTATAATTCTTCTCATGACTGTCTCCTGTTTTGATGATTATTTATTTTTGTACCTTGTACACTTCATTAGAAGAAAACCCCTAACAAAACTTGTGGTCACCCATGAAATTTTTTCTAAGTCTGCTACTTTTATTCCTATTCAGCCAAAACCAATTTGCCCAAAACTGGTTGATCACTCAGGAAGACTGGGGTGGAACTGATTCTGTTGATTCAAGTCTGGAACATGAAATATCTTATATCACTATCCATCATGGCGGGGAGATCTTTCCGGACGATAAAAACACAGTTACTTATTTACAGAATTTACAAAAATGGAGCCGCTCTGACCGAAAATGGAATGACATTCCCTATCATTACGTAATTGCCCGTGACGGTAAAGTTTATGAAGGCAGACCACTGAATTATCGGGGCGATACCAATACCACATACGACCCTACCGGACATGCACTTGTTGTGTTACTCGGGAATTTTGAAGAGCAGGAAGTGAAAGCCGAACAAATTGAATCTCTTAAAACCGTGACTGCATATTTAGCAAAGCAGGAATCAGTTGCTGCCGAAAAGATACAGACTCATAAAGATTATGCGGAAACACTCTGTCCGGGTAAAAAACTGACGGGTTACTTAAATACCCGTGACTGGAATTCCTTTTTAAACGGGCTGGATTAAAGGATAGCAGGAAACTCATTTTCAAGCTTTACACTTTTTGAGTATAATTCAATAAGCTGAAGTTGTTCTGTAATGTGGAATAGGAACCTTTAAATAAGGAAATCCATTGTACCAGTATGAGTTATGCTGTGAAAATATCAACTCTTGTGGCAATCTGTATTTCATTTGTTGCAGATTCCGGTATTCTTTTAGCTCAAAATGACAGCCTGAAATCCACTCCTTCAGTTACCGTTATTGCCATTCAGGGAGCCATCGGTCCTACAACTACAAATTATATTCGTCGTGGCTTAGAGGAAGCTCAGGAAGCTGATGATGAAGCTCTGATCATTGAATTGGATACGCCCGGCGGATTGCTTTCATCTACACAAGATATTGTTCAGGATATGCTGGCTTCTGAAATGCCCATTATTGTTTACGTAACTCCTTCGGGAGGAAATGCAGGAAGCGCGGGAACCTTTATCACTCTTGCAGCACATATCGCTGCTATGGCTCCTACAACTACTATTGGAGCAGCATCTCCGGTAACGATGGGTGGTGGACAACAGGATTCCGTCATGAAAAAGAAGATCTTTAATTACTCTGAAAGCTTTATCGAAAACATCGCCGAAAAAAGAGGACGAAATGCAGAATGGGCAAGATCTGCAGTCAGAGATGGGGAAGCAATCACCGAAACAGAAGCATTGGAATTAAATGTGATTGATCTTATCGCTGAAAATCTGGATTCCCTGCTTTTAAAAGTAGATGGAACCGAAATTGAAGGCAAGTCTCTTCAAACAAAAAATGCCACCATCAATGAATTGGAAGAAAGTCTTGCAGAAGTATTCTTCAGTTTCATTATGAGACCGGAAGTAATGCTGATACTAACCATGATCGCCATCTACGGAATTGTGGGTGAAGTCACCAATCCGGGAGCTATTGTGCCGGGAGTTGCCGGAGTTATCGCTCTGATCTTGGTTTTATATGGATCGGCGGCTATGCCTATCAATGTGGCGGGTTTTATTTTAATTGGTCTTGCGATCATCTTGTTTGTGATAGAAGCGTTCACCCCAACTTTTGGAATTTTACTCACCGGAGGTGCCGTTTCTTTCTTTTTGGGAGCGTTGTTGCTTTTTCAGGATTTCCCCAAAGAAATGCAACTGGACTGGTACTGGCTGGTTCCGGCAACCATTTTGATGGTTATTTTCTTCGGATGGATCGCAACTTCAGGAATTAAAGCACAGTTTACGAAAAACAGAACCGGTCTGGAATCGCTTATCGGGAAAAAAGCTCAGGTTACAGACACGGTTTCCGCAACAGGTGGAAAAGTTTTTGTAGCCGGAGAATACTGGAACGCCGTTTCTACGGGAGAAGAAATTAAAGAACACGAATGGTGCGAAATAATCAGTTTTACTGGATTAACCGTTACCGTTCGCTCACATCAATCAGAAAAGGAGAACGATCATGGACACATCTGAAATTTTTTCGGGTTACCTGATTTGGGTAATTACCGTTGTAGTATTTTTAATAATTCTCGCTCCGCAAATATTTAAGATCTTGCGTGAATATGAGCGTGCTGTTGTTTTTCGTCTTGGTAAATTCCAAAGCGTAAAAGGCCCGGGATTGATCGTTTTAATTCCATTTATTGATCGTATTGAAAAAGTGGATTTACGAGTTCTCACTATCAACGTGGACAAACAGGAAGTCATCACCAAGGATAACGTAACCGTAAATGTGGATGCGATCACTTTCTTCCGTGTAGTGGATGCCGAAGCTGCTGTAATTCAGGTTGAGCAATATATTCATGCTACTTCCATGCTTGCTCAAACTACATTACGAAGTATTGTTGGTCAGGTAGAACTGGATGAGTTACTCGCAAATCGTGAAAAAGTGAATAAAAACATTCAGGAAATAATTGACCGCCAGACCGACCCGTGGGGAATAAAAGTGGTTTCTGTTGAGGTTCGTGATGTGGTTCTCCCTGAAAACATGAAACGTGCCATGGCACGACAGGCAGAAACAGAACGAGATCGTCGTGCGAAGGTTATTAATGCTGAAGGTGAATTCCAGGCTGCCGAACGATTGGTGGACGCTGCCAAAATGATCGAAACTGCTCCCGCAGCTTTACAGCTTCGTTTCCTTCAAACCATGAATGAGATCAGTGAAGAGAATGCAACTTTTGCTTTCTTACCACTTCCGATGGATTTTCTGGAAGCTTTTAAATCAATGAAAGATCGGGGTAAAGAGGGTTAAGAAAAACAAAAAAGCCACATCGATCTAAGATCAACGTGGCTTTTGTAGTTTGATGCTTGTTATTTAAAACAAACTGTGGGCCCGGAGGGACTTGAACCCCCGACCAATCGATTATGAGTCGACTGCTCTAACCAACTGAGCTACGGGCCCTCAGATATCATAAACGACGATTTCTGACCTCATAAGCTAAAACTGAATCAAAATTGTACATAGTTTTGTACATAGTTCCATTTTCTCCACCGATTGTACATAGTACATTGGCATTAAAATTAAGATTTATGTTTTTAGCTTTGTACAATCCTGTTCCTTTTCGTTCGCTTACATTGTGTAAGTAAATATAGAAATAAAAAGCGCCTCGACTCAATGTAATTTTGAGTGTTTTTTAAGAAGCATTACTAATGCCTCTGCTACTTTTATTTCAAGTTCTCTGGCTTCTGAAATTCCTTTCTGCCCTTTACTAAAATCAAAATTTAGAAGAAGTGTGAGGGCATTCTTCATTTTTTCTTTCTCTGAAATGGTAAAACCTGCATTTTCGGATACGCTTCCAAACATCTCTCCTTTTCCGGTGAGAAGCCAAGTCCCATCGCATCCAGATCCAAGTACGATTTGAGCTAATACTTCTGAACCTGGTTTTTTTATTCTCCCATATTTCAAATCAGTAATTAACGAATAATTGTTAATTCCACATTTGTCTAAAAATTCTTTAGCCGAACCATATTTACTACTAATTAATATAATTCTTTCGGCGATACTGTTTTTTTTGATTGTGCTTGAATGCATTTAATCTGTAATTTTGCCAATTCGTTAATTAACTATAATTCATCTACTTACAGTGTGTAAGTAACTAAATATTATTATGTCTAATCAAATACCTAATACACATTCACAATTAAAGTTTGCGTTGGGTATCAGTCAAAGAAGTTTGAAAGGTTTTGCTAACACTCTAACTAAGCCAAATGGTTCCATTGGGATTTCACATGCCGCTTTAATTCGGGTAGCGCAAGACACTGACAAAACCCCTTGGATACGTGAAGTAATAAATAGAACCATTAATCAAAGCAAAAAGAAGCACCCAAGTATTTGGGAAGAATTTTTAAATGGAAATGACTCAGATAAAACAAAAACAAATAATTAATGCAATTGATGGACTTTCCAATCAATTGGAGCTGATACGGTCACTGGTAAACGATACTCTTCTACAAAACAAAGAATGGCTGAATTCAAAAGAATTCGCGCTATTAGCTAACATAAATTCTAAATCTGTTTCAAATTATGCCGGAAAAGGCAGGTACAAGAAGATCAAGAGAGATTGTAATGGTAAACACCTAATACATGTCTCGGAACTAAAGAGGCACCTTAATGAATAGGAAGCCGCTTACTAAAGATTTAAGAACTACTATTTGGGGACTTGCTGCATTCATAGATACCGATGTGAATCTTAATGATTTTTCAATACTGATTCGGGATAAAAAGAACTCAGATATCAAAAAAGTCGCAGTTATTCTGATTGAGGCTAAACAAAAACTTAACCGAGTGATCTTGCAATAGATCAAACCTGATTGACATTCTACGAAGCGATACCCCATGTGAGGGAAGCATCCAGAAATGATATTATCGAAATCATTTCTGAACGCATTTCTTTAAAAAAATCTGGCAGTTACTACAAGGCGTGTTGTCCATTTCACTCTGAAAAGACTCCATCTTTTTATGTGCATGAGAATAAAGGCACATATAAATGCTTTGGCTGCCAGGCATGGGGTGATGCCATAAGTTTCGTAGAGTTTTTTGATGGGCTGACCTTTACTGAAGTCATTTATTTATTGGCCGACCGATATCACCTAACCATATCACATAAAAGTAGGAAGAAATCTCAACAGGCTGTAAAAAAAGAAGACGACACACTTCCAGGTTATTCCTCGGTGAAGTCCGAAATCCTCAAAACCGGGAAAGTTTATATAGCATTTAAACAAGGCATCGCACCATTCACACCACTTCTTTTCATAGATGGCCAGCTAAGCCTTGAAGCTGCAAAACTTTTAAGAAAAAGAGCGCAGAAAATCATATTCGTTGCTCAGGACACTTCCTGGAAAATACTTAAACCCTCCTTTGAAGCGGCTTTAAAAGCTGAATTGGAAGTATTCGCTATTCCAGATTATTCCAAAGAATTCCAGGAAATGGACTGGGTGGACTATTGCTCCGCTCAGACTACCCAAAAAATTACAAATAAGGATGTGATACAGCTCATTGCAGGGATACCTGACAACATCACCCGGTCTGTGTACATCACTTATGCAACAGATAATTTCAAAGAATTGACCACATAATGACAAACCCAATGTTCAACGCCGATTTTTGGCGTTGGTATCTGCGTAAAGAGTTTAAAGAATTTGCCCATTTAGCAGATACAACCATACTTATTGAACGAATTCCGAATGTATTTTCTGAAAACAATCCCGATTCTTTTCTCACCTTAAACCTCGACACGGAAATTTGTACTGATTCCGAGGGCAATGAATTCAATATGGTTGAATTTATTGCAATAAAAGAAGACTCCGAACGGCAGTATGCGGAAATGAACCTGGCCGTTGACTATGAGCGCTGGTTGGCCCAAAAATTTCAAGAAAACGCAGCCAAAGAATACGAACGGGATTTCGACAACTACCAATGGGTACGTAAACGGGGTGGAGAAAAAGTACCTGTAACCGATTTTGATCTCATACTGGAGTCCATTATCGAAAAATGGAATCCGGAAAAGAAAGAATGGGAACGCACCTATGTTGGCCAGCTCCGGTACCTTCGGGGAGGCATTCCCATGTACAAGCCCTTCAATTTCGAGCCCGGTCAAACCCACAGCGTAGAGGAATTTTCCAAAAGCGTATGGAATAAAGACGTGCTCCAGGTGAAAAACATGAAGAACGAAGACATGCGCAGCTTTTGGCTGCATGTAAACATCGAGTTTAAACCCCGCATTGTCCGTGAGTTTGATCACTTTGGGATCATTTCTTTTGAAAAAACCCGGTATTTACTTGCCGGTAACGTGCTGGTAAGCTTTCCAAAGAAACCATTTGATCACATTAAACTCATTGCCCAGCGAGATGGAGCTTTTCCCGTAGGCGATAACAAGTTTTTAAAGCCCCCAGAAGATGCTATTCACTTACCGCATTATGATTTAGGGATAGCCAATCCTGATGGTTATTTCCAAAATGCTCAGGAAAGCCTGTACAATGACCAAGAATTTTATAAAAAACTCGTGGAAGTTGAGCATCACTTTTGTGGCATGATTGGAGGCATTACAGATTTCAGACTTTGGGGGAAATTTATCATCGCTTACGTGTTTGCGTTTGTTTTTTTTGACGAAATCTACACGCTTCACAAGCATGTCATCTTTCTCTACCTGTATGGTGAAGGAAACGTGGGTAAAGGAGAAATGGCTAAGCTCATTCAGGATTTCTTTGGAATAAATCACCTGGATAGTTTGAACACACCACCGGCCCGATCGGTAGATGAGGCGCTGGAGCAAAAATCCCACATCCCCCAATGGATAGATGAGCACGTTCCTCAAGTTCCTGGTAAAAAAGCCAAGATTGAAGACCAGATTTGGAACTCTTGGTTTGAACTCAAGCCACGACCTACTAACATCAAGAAAGGCAACAAATGGGGCAAGGAACATAAAGTAGTGCGTACCATGCCTCTGTTTTGCAGCAACTTTTTGCCCGCCACCGATCACCTGCTTAGCCGCTCGCTAATCATTCATTACAGCAAAAAAACCCGTGGTCCAGAAGATCACGTAAAAGAGCTACTCAATGATCGGGTTACCCTACAGCGGCTTATGCTTTCTTTTCTAAAAAACTACCACCTGCTCAACCGAAAAGACTTTATAAGGGACATGGAACGTATCCGGCTCAAGCTCAAAGATGCGGTTAAAACCGAGCTGGGTGATAAAATGAAGGATGTGGTGCTCCAAGACCGGCAAATTAATCAGTTTGCCTCGTTGGTTACGGTTTCCTACTGGCTAAATCCTGACTACCGGAACCTGATATCGGGTTCGCTGGACGAGCTGGAAGAGATCAAAGACAAAGCCATGTACGATGATTATTACCGCAATTTCACCAAGGAGCGTAATGAGGAACGGCTTCTCTCGGTTACCGGGGAAGATCTTTTCCTTTTTGCTCGGGATGAAGTCGTTAAAACAGCCATCCGTTACTCTTCTCAAGATCCGCTTACCGAATTTATTGAAACCATCGGTACACTTATCCAATCTTTGAAGGTCACCGTACATCATTTCAATTGGACCAAGGACGGCACACTCAAAATTTGGGCCAAGGCGATCTGGGACATCTACGAATACGAAAAAAGAGGCACCGATGGCATGGTTCGCCGTGATATCGTGGATGAGAAGCTTCGGGATTTAAGCGATTTGACTCCGGAAGGCGAACTTAAGGTGGTGAACTGGACCATTGTTGACAGTTACAGCAACCTAAAGACCGATACCATTCGTCAGCGGGGCTATTACCTCCCGAATGCGGTAGAAAACGAGCTGTTTCGCAACGCCTTTAACTGGGACAAATTTAAGCCTGCTGGAAGCCAGCCCTGGACGGAAAACACCGAACTGTTTAAAGAAGAAATAGCTTCGGCGTGAGCTATTTTTTTAGCTATAGAATAGAAAAGACCGAAAAAGAAGAAAATCTATGTTTCAATGTTTCAAAATACTAAAAACATACTTTATGATACTTTTAATACACTTTTTTATGAAACTTTTGCTGAAACATTTATGAAACACCATGAAACATTCACCCTTTTTACTGAAACAGGAATGTTTCATCTGTGTTTCACGGGTATTTCTTCTAAATCATTGAAATTATTTACCCCAAAAATAAACGCAATCCATCGTGAAACAGGCATGTTTCAGGAAATGTTTCATAGAAATCAGCCTTTAAATATGCCTCAGTGTAATTTTTAGGTATTTGAAACATTTTTTTGGAATAAAATGAGTTTTACCGGAAAATCAATACATAACCATCACTAATTAGAAACTCCATGCAGACTGAAAAATCCATGCAAGAAATAATTGACCGCGAAGTAATGACCATCAAAGAAGCCCAGGTATATGTAGAGGAAAAAACGGGGATGAAAAGCAGCCTTTTTTATGATTGCGTGCGTCCTCTTCTTTCTCCCCGTCCCATGGCTATCAATCAACGCACCCGAAAACCCGCTCATTTTGTAGTTGCTAAAGAACAAGTTGAGCAGGTCATTTTCAGCATGAAAAAACAAATTGAGTAAAAAAGAATAATTCCAATTCACTCAATAAATTTTTTCCAATTTTTTGTGCTTACAGAAAATTTTTACTTGCTCACATCCCCAGTTATTCCTCCAAGGGCCATTTAACTCCATTTATATCCTGCCTATTCTGTGTTCGAACCAAACAGAACACAGATGGCAGATCATTCAGAACATATACACGACACGCTTGCTGATGATAAAATAGGCGGAGCTATAAAAGCTTCTCCCGGCCGACCGCCGGCTGAGTTTTATTCGAGTATGAATATTCCGGCTAAGTTTTCTATGGCTGGAAATTATTACCACGAGCGCTGCCTCCAGCTCGAAGGACAACTAACGGATGCAAATCGCAAAATCCAACAGATTACCGACGAGCTTTTTCAAGCCAGAAAAGACCTTTCCCAAGATAAAACCGAATTACTGTTAGCCCACCAGAATGAGATCGCCAGGCTGAAGGAGGAATTCAGAGATAAACTCGATGGGCTTAAAGAAGCTAACACGTCAAAGGTCCATGAATTGGAAAAAGAAATTGAAAAACTGGACCGTGAACAGTTCAAAAAAGACCTGGAATATCAAAATGCTCAGCAGTCTCCGGGAAATCAACTTGTAGAACAGTTCGTCAAAAAGACCCCGGAGGTAATTGATACCCTTGGCGGATTAATAAGCATCATCGTTGGGCAGCGGCATGGATTAGGCCCTATTGCAACCTATACACCTCCTTCGGAGACCATTAACACTGCACTTGAAAACGAAGCAACCTCATCTGGTGAACCTACAGAACATTTTCCTGAAACTTTCAGGCCATCACAACCAGAGCCCCTTCTAGAGGAAGCTCAGCCGAAAGAGCAAACTCAGGCAAATAACCCAACTACCCCCAATCAATGAGCATGCACTTCCCCTATCAAAAATTAATACAGGCTGCTTTGGATTTTATGGCTATCGACTCCCCCTCTGCGGCCCGCTATATAACCTATGTACGGGCCATACAATCACAAATTGGAATCATTCAGGGCATTGAAAACAGACCTTTGACGGCCAAGGACTGGATCAGTATCGCTATTGAATTGGGCAGAAGGGCATTGGAAAGAGATATCGGCGCGAAACGAATTGCAGAAAGTATATATCCCTTAGTGGATGGATCAGGGCAATTTTCGACCTATGCCGGTATCTCTGCCAGTGCTGCCACCAACCTATTACTCATTTGGTCGGGTACTTTTTCACTTCGACCAGAAGAAAAAGCGCTATTGGTTGATGTAATTGCAGAACTGCAGAAGCTATACATAACGCGAACTAATCCAATTGCCCACTCATGAGGACAGTCCAAACTAAAACGATCTCCCAACTGCGAAATCAGCTGTTCTCCATAGCCGAGGAAGCAAGTATTACCACCGTGACCCGAAATGGACAATTTATTGGAGTCCTAATTACCGAAAATTTTCCCACATATGGATTGGCATCTTTAACCCATAAAAGAATCAAGGAAAATCCCGTCCACTCGATTAGCCAGCTTACCAAAGGGTTGATACGTTGATGCAAAGTGGCTACGTACAGATATTACCAGATACCCAGCAGCAACATGCCAGAGCACGGGCTGTGGATGCTTCTTTGGAAGCATCCACAGTACCTCTTTCTACACGACGCCAGGCCTACCCCGGTGTGGAAGGCGTAATTTCGGCAGCCAGCAGGTTGGTTACTAAATATACCGGCGACGAGCGCATTCGCTCACTTGCTCTCAAAATTACAAGCACAATCCGGCGACACCGGCTTACCGGACAACCCGACCTGCGAAACATTGACGCTATTGCCTCCGCCATATACAAGTGGATGGTGCGCAACGTGAATTACGTGCGCGACCCATGGGATGTCGAGCGTATTCAATCGCCCTTTGTCACCATTACTCAGCGAGCCGGTGACTGCGATGATCATGCCATTTTAGGTGCTGCCTTGCTGCAAAGCTTAGGTATTCAAACGGGCTTTCGCATTGTCTCGCGAACGGGACGTCACTTTGACCATATTTACGCGGTGTACCAATCACCTACCGGCTGGAAATCTTTCGATACAACTGTGCTGAAATATCCAGGTTACGTATTTGATGAGCGGCTCATTAAAAAATCCAGGCACGTCACCAACCTGATGCCGGAAGGTTTGGGGCTTGACCCTATTACGCTACTCACCACGGCTACAACAATGGCCAGTACCGGGATGACGCTAAAAAATACCTTGTCCAGCATATTTGGAGCCAAGGATTCTGGTGAGCGCCAAATGCGCGGAGCCCTTCGAGATCACCTCATGCAGCGAGGCGTGCAATCCGAGGTCATCAGTCTTTCCCAAAAGGATAATGCCACACTTCAGCGCTACGCACAGATTATAGATGAACTTGGTGCCCCGGCGGTTCAGCAACTGAATCGCTACGGGCAACTTTCCCCGGTTTGGGTTACTCAACAACAAGCAGCAAATAAAACCAAAAAAATGGGGCTGTATGCTGGTCTTGCCATTGGAACCTTGGTTCTGATTGGTGGCGGGTATATGCTTCTAAATAAATAGACCATGAGTAAAAGTGGATTTATCATTCCCTTAGAGGATACTGTCATTGGAGAGGAAAATGCGGTGATTGCCGTGGCCATCAGTCCCGGACTGGGCAATTGGGAAGAAACCGACCCGTGCCGGTACGCCAACCAAAGCTGTAAAGGCAAAATGTTTGGCAAGCTGAAAAGCTGCCGCCGTCAACGTGAGAAAAGTCAGGCGCTTTGCAAAGCGCACGAAGCTTCCCTTCAAAAGAAAGCCCAGTGGGAAGGCCAGCGCGAAGAAATGATGCAGGCGCTCCAGACCAATCTTACCACTACCGCTTCCCAGCAGCAGACAGCCAATTCGACCATGAAGTCGGGTATCGCTGTGGGTGGAGTTGCTCTTACCGGAGCTATTGCTTTGGCGGTTTTGATGCTGAAACGAAAAAAGAAATCTTCTAAATAAGCAGGCCTGTCCCATGACCAAACAACCCAGCGGTTATACCAGTTTTGACCTTCTCAACCAACGAGCAGCTATCGTTTCCCAGCCCACCCAAACCAAATTTGGCTCGGCTTTAACCTCTATCAACGACTTACTTAAGACCGCAACCGATACCGTGGTGACCATAGATGGGGTCGTCAACAAAGGCGGAAACAAGTCTGGAGGCGGACAACCGCCGGTGCTATATCCCGGCCAAGGCGCACCTGCTCCCAGCGGCTCGGGAGAGTTGATCAAGTATGCGGGCATAGCAGGAATCGCCATAGTCGGTGGGATCATTCTACTCAAAGTGCTGAAGAAGTAAGTATGCAAGCAGGACGAATTTCAACGTATTTAGACGGTGGCGTTCCAGGTGGCCATGCCCCTATGGTATTGCCTGACACGGAAGATACTTCTTACGAGCAGCCGGATATGCAGGTCATAGAAATGGGCGAAGGCGAAGAGCCTGCGGCCAAAAAACTATGCCAGCGACTTCAGGAGCAGCCGATTTCACTTTCGCAGTGGATTCGGGATAACCAGAACACCTTACTAATCGCAGGTGGCCTTTATGTAGGCTACCGCTTGCTAAGGAGGTAAAATGAACGCGCAATCAGGATATATCGACACCGGACTCGGGCAGCTCAACCTGTCCAGCAATATCATAAGCTCCGAGGCTGTAGAACTTCGCATTATCGGGCGTAACCCCGCCTCGGGGAACCCGCCCAGCGGGGTTCCGTTTTCGCTTGACCTTGAAATTGAAACCTTCCGGAATTGGGCCAAAGTGCTGTTTGTTCCGTTTCTGGCCAGCTGGGGGCAATGCCCCGACGCCCTTGTGGTGGTTCGGTCGGAGCAGACTGGGTCTGTATTAGGCTTCCAGCGGTTCGGAACGTCGATGATGGACGGTTGCCGCGCACAGGGACGACTCGTTTTTGACCGTTCGTTTGTTCCCACCTCGGGCCATAAAGTGGTTTTTGAAGTGTACCCCGATGATATTGATTTAAGCAAGCTACCCGCTTCAGATCTCATCGAAAAGTCCGCACCCATTTCCCTCGACCTGGACCAGAAAACCGGCGAGCAGTCCGGGGTGTATTCTCCACCCACCGAGTCGTGGTACAAGATGCCCGAACTTGGACCGGGTAACACCCTTGGGGAGGTGAATACGCTACTCAAACGGGTGATCATTATATCGGTTGCTGGTGCGGGGCTTTATTTCTTAGCCCCCATGCTCCCTGGACTTCGGGCGGGTGTAAAAGCCTTAGCTCCTAAAGTACCTGCCGAATGAAATCAACTTTTATACCACATACCGGTACTGCATTACACGGCATGGACGATTACCTGCAACGCACCTCGCAAAACGCCTTTAAGCTGTTTGCGGGGAAACTTCAGAGCGCCACAAGTGGTCGTCGCGGCCAGCTTGCCACGATGGGACTCAACCTGGCCAACCTGACCACCAGTAAAGCAGGTATCACCAGGGTATATGAACAGAACGCCGGAGTCATTGACGCCTACTTCGAGTATGTGGATTTGGTGGCTCTGGCAAAGAAATTAACTACCGATGATCCTTTATCATCCTCAGCTAAATCACCACTGATAAAGTATAGCTCTACGCTTCTGATCGGTATCACAATAGGTGTGCTTGCACATCGAACGTATAACTCAACATCGAAGAAATGACTCTCAGTAAAGGCGCCTCAGGACAACAGGTAATCAGGCTCCAAGCAGGATTGCAAAAAGCAGGATTTGATCTACCTCAATATGGTATTGACGGAAAATTTGGAAGTGAAACCCAATCTGCCGTTATGAAAGCTCAACGTAGGTATTCTCTTCCGGTAACCGGAGAGGCCGGGCCAACACTACTTTCAAAACTGGGGGTATCCAATGCTCCATTAAATATGAAAACAGATAAAAAAGCCATGCTGACCAAAGCTGTTCTGGCTGGCATTGCCATCGGTGCTTTAATTGTGATCGCTAAAAAAATGAGGAACCGTTGATATGGACATCCAGAATACTCTGAGCGCCAAAGAACTGGCAAAAATAAACATCAAAGGCATCAAGATTGCCGAACCTTATGGTACACTTCTTGGGGAACCGGAGAAAAATGCCGTCATCTTTATCTGGGGTGAGAAAGGGGCCGGAAAGTCCACCTTCAGTTTAGGCCTTGCAAACGCTCTTGCACAGCACGGTAGAGTCGAATATATACCAGCCGAAGAACATTTCGGTAAAACACTCATTGACCGAGTCAAGCGATTAAAAGCGACCCACAACAACCTGAACTTTACTAAGTGGAAATCACTCACATCGCTAAAAGAAACCCTGCTGAAAAACAGATCTGCCTTTTGCGTATTGGATTCTATTTCTGTCATTGACGCCAAAGACGCCTCCACGGTAGAACTGGCACAGTGGTGCCGCGAACATGGCATTGGGTTCATCATGGTGGCACATGCGACCAAAGATGGCAAGTATAAGGGCAACACCAGTATCGCACACGAATGCGACATTGAAATTAAAGTAACCAAAGAGGGACTGGCTGAGACCGAAAAAAACCGCTATCAGTTATTAAATGCCATCGATGTTCCATTTGGCACATTAGCCACTGCCGAAACTCTAAAAATTATTCCCCCGCTTACGCAAAGCCAGCATGAAGGCGTGGAAGACCAGCTTTCTAATAATGAGACCTCAACTGATGAGGAACTCATCGACTTTTTTCAGGATGAATTTGGTCTCACTAAACAGCAGGCAGCCCATTGGGCCTCAAAAAGAGGAAGCTATTTAATGAATCCCACGCACAGCGAGCCACGCGATAATCCCGTAGAGTTGCCATTTACGATCTCACTCAAAAAAATCAATACCCTCCACAAACTGCGCTCCTGGAAACGGGTGAATTCACTGCTCGGCTCCAAAATGCCGTGCTACGCCAAACAGCATTCCGGGGAGTCCGAACGGGCAACACTGAGCATTCGCTATGTGCCCGACTACTACAACAAACGTTACATCGTGGAGCTGCTCATTGACGGGGAGCTGAAAACCCAGATCTGCACCGAAGGGGCCAAAGGCGGATTTGCGGCTTCCTGGGCTCAGCTGGTGAAAAAGCACGGAAATCTGGAAGTACAGATTCTGGCCCAGGATCATGCAAAGAAAGTGTTGGGCGCGCGAGAATACCGGAGGCAGGAAAAGTTGCAAGATGGCACCGCGGATTGCCCGCCAACCGGCAAAGCCAAAGCCAAGAAAACACCTAAGCGCAAACCTACTCCGCCCACCAAGAAAACCGCCAAGAAAAAATCGGCGGTAAAGAAATCCAAACCAGCACCTAAGCCTAAAGAGCAGACGCCTCCAAAGGCTGAAGTAGACCTAGAAGCCGCCCGAAAAAGCCAGGCCAAACTCGATGCCTTTTTAGAAAAAGTCCTTAGCTAAGCCATGCCCGTAGTTAAAACAAATATCGACCAGATTACCCACCTGTCCACCGGCGACTTTGATCACTGGTTGGGCGACTGGGACTCCGACGGGATTGTCAATATTGATGATCCCAACCCGCTTACTCCGGGAGATACCGCCCCGGTTTCTGAGGCCGAACTGGCACCGCAGATCAAGGCCGTGATTGAGGCGAAAAACAACTATATCCCGGCCCTAAAGAAAGTCATGAAAGGGCTATTGGCTATGAATCTGGCCTTGGTGGTAAAGGGCCGAATTAAAGAAATTTATTCCACTTTAGGGAAACTCATTCGCAAAAGGTTTCCCTTTACCGAAAAAATGGCCACCAAAGCCGGAGAAAAATACACTACCGGCCTGACCGATGTGGCGGGTTGTATGGCCATTGCTGAAACCCAGGAGCAGGTGGATAAGATGGTGGAGCGTATCCTTTCGGGCGAGTTGGGCGAAGTGTGGGAACACGAAGACAAATATAAAAACCCAGCGAATGGCTACCGCGCCCATCATTTTATCCTCGTAGTGGACGGGCAGTACCCGGTCGAAATCCAGGTTAAAACCAAACGGATGTCCATGATTTCGGCGGCCTCGCACCAGCCCTATAAAGTGGGCCAGCTTAACGGGGCACTCCTGGAAGAACTCACCCAACTCGCGTGGAAAGCCGACAAAGGCGACACCGAATCAGCGGAAAAACTCGAACCTTATTTGGTCGATTTGGAAGCGCTTGAAACCCAGCTTACCCTTCGGTCTAATCCAGGCAGCGAGCTCCAACAGCTTCAGGCAGATTTTGAGCAGACCATAGGTAAACTGGCCTTGGCATTTCAGCTGGACAAGTTTCCGGCAGAGCATAGAGAAGAAGCCCTGGAGCTTTTCAGGGCACACGGTCGCATCATCGGCGTCGATTTTGACGGGGTATTTAACCGAGCCACATCTAAGAAACCAACACCTGCCAAACAGCCCAAAAAGAAATCAGGCCAATCAACTTTTAGGTTTAGCGACACCGAACTTTCGGAATTTGCGCCCATCAAGCTAACCGCCTCCGAGCGTCGCAAAGCCAACGAAGCGGCCATCGGGGTGCTTCAAAAAGAAGACCGCGCGATTACCAAATCCGATATCGACCTACTCCGCTCTTACACCGGGGCGGGCGGGTTAGGCTACACCGAATCCACCGAGCAGTCCAAGCGGGGCTTGCTAAATGAGCACTACACCTCGTACCCCGTGGTCAAACTCATTTGGGATAAGCTTCAACTAATGGGTGTCACGGGTGGCAATATTTTAGAGCCAGGCGCTGGCGTGGGCAACTTTGCCGGATTCCTTCCCGACCGCGACAAGTTTCGGATGGTCATGATCGAACGCTCGGCCATTAGTTCCCGTATTGCGAGTCTGCTATACCCAATGCAGACCGTGCGCCACGAAAACTTTGCCGACACCGATCTTTCCCTATACAACCTGACTGGCGTGGTTGGGAACGTGCCCTTTGGGGACCTGAAAATTCATACTTCCCGCGATCCGCTGGCCCCAATGAGCCCACGCATTCACGACTACTTTATCCTAAAATCCCTGGACGCTCTTAAACCCGGTGGTTTCTTGGCGGTGATCACCTCGACGGGCACAATGGATAAAAAAGACCCGTCCATTCGTCAGGCTATGATACAACGCGCCCATTTTGTAGGGGCCTACCGGCTGCCTTCTACGGCGTTTAAAGACAACGCCGATACCACGGTAACTACCGATATTCTTTTCTTCCAGAAATATGGAGAGCATCAGGGCGACATTCATCCGGACGTGGACTCGAAACTCAACCGACTTTTTGCCCAAGAGGAGCTGATTGAAAGTCAGGTCTCCTATAATGGTGAAACCTATACCGCTTCTTACAACCCGTACTATAAAGAACACCCAAACCACGTGTTGGGTGAGCATATTCAGGGGCACCACGTACAGTTTTATTCCCGTATGGGAGTGAAAGGTGAACTTTCTGAATCTGTTATTAACTCCGTGCTTTCTGACGGGCTGACTTTTCCTTACTCGCTTCCGGTCGAGATGCCCTTGTACAACATTCCCGATGATGGCATTATGCTTAACCTGCCAAGGTCGTACCATCCGGGAAATATCGTCTTCCATGAGAACCATTTTTACGAGAAACAGCGACGGTTTTTCAAGCGGCTTACCCTCAAAGGCGGCTCCGGACTGGAGGCGCGCACCCGATCGGCCTGTCAGCTGCTGGACAAATACGACGACTATATAACCGCACTGGCGCAGGAAACGAGCGAAAAAGACGCCCTCCGTGCTGAATTCAAGCAGCTTTTATCGGGTCACATCGAGCAGTACGGGGTTCCCGATGAAGACGAAGACATTCGCAAGGTGTTCAAGTTTGACAACCGGCTTTACAAGCTCACGACCCTTGTGAAACGAGATCCGCTTAATGGAGAGCTGGTGCACGCCGACATCATCGACGCCGATTCTATGTTCAATCGCAACTATGTGCCTGCGGTAAAGGATTCTGACGATTTGGCTGAGCTGGCCATGTTCGGGCGCAGTATTGGTGAGACCTTAGATCTTGACTTCTACCAATCGGTGTACAAAGGGGGCACGACCAGCAAAGAGGAGCTGGAAAAAGCGTTGGAAGATCACCCTGACTTTTACTGGAATCCGGCCACGTCAAACCACGAATTTCGCTACCAGTACCTCTCGGGTAACGTGCGCGAGAAACTGCAACTGGCCCAGGAGCACGAGCTGGAAAAGAACATCAAGGCGCTACAAGAGGTGGTGCCCGAATGGATCGACGTGTACAACATTACCGTGGACCCGCAGCACGTGTTTACTTACCTGCCTGCCAAAGCCATTGAAGAGTGGATCAAAGATGAAATGAACTACGACAAAGTGGAAATCGGCCTTGTCAAAGACAAAGCCGAGCTCGGCAACCGGTTCTACATGAAGCTTCGGAAATGGGGCCGTTATGTGGGCACGGGCGATGAAACCCCCGACGACAACAACCTGGGCTGGGGCGAGACGCCATTTACCAAAATCATTACCTCGTACATTCAGGACAGCACCTTTCCGCTGAAATTCTATGATGAGGACGACAACCTCATGCCGTCTATGACGCTCAAAGAAGCGCAATCCATGAAGGGAGAACGCGGTCAGATGCTCATCGAACGGGCGCGAAAAATACAGCGCCAGAACAACAACCGGATGCTTACGCACGTGCCCAAAAAGTTCAACAACTGGGTGCGCACCAAAGCTTCCTCCGAAGTCCGAGGCATGATCGAGGCCGCCTACAACCATACCTATAACGCGGTGATCAACCCGCCTTTTGACGGGCGCACCCTTCGGGTTCGAGGCATGAGCGACACCTTTTACGGGGTGAAAGACTTTACCGTGTACAAGCACAATCGCGCCATTGCCGAAAAGCTGGTGTGGAACGGCAAAGGTGCCAACTGCCACGATGTGGGAGCCGGAAAAACGCTGGCTTCCATTATCACCTCCCAAGTGCTCCTCCAGCAGGGAGCCGCCCGAAAACCGATGTTTGTCGTGCCCGGCAAAGTGCAGGAAAAATGGGTGGAAGAATACCTGATGCTCTTTCCAGACGCCAAAGTCCTCAACATGAAAATGGCCGGTGGAGACAAGCATAAAGAACTTACGATGGCCCAGCTCTACAACTGGGACGCTATCTTTATCGCCGACCACGCCTTTAAATCACTTCCATTGTCTCCGGCAGAGCAGGCTCGTATTTACCAGGAGCGCATCGACTACTTCAACCAAATGCTGGAAAATTTTGAGGACCTGCTTGAAGAAGACGAGGCCATCTCGAAAGCGGCCAAAACCTCCATGATGAAACGCATGGAAAAGCAGATGGAAGAATGGGAAACCAAGCTCCGCAATGTGGCGCATTCCAAGCGCCTTGAAACCGATATTTTCTTTGACGAGCTGGGCGTGGACTGCCTGTTCTTTGACGAGGCGCATTTCTACAAAAACGCCCTGGGTTCGGCCAAAGCCGCCAAGCTGGGAATCTCGGCGAACAAGCCTTCCCAGCGAGCCGAAGACACCCTGCAAAAAACGCGGTGGCTGTTCAGCAAAGTGGGCCATAAAAACGTGTTTGTGCTTACCGCAACCCCGGTCGTGAACTCTCCGGTAGAGGTGTGGCACATGCTTAACCTATGCGCCCCGGATCTGCTGGCCAAATACGAAATTGAAAACCTCGATAACTTCATTAACCTGTTTGTCCGGGAAGAAGAAAAGATCGTCAAAAAGACCAACGGAGAATACCGCTCCGAGCGTGTGGTGGCCGGGTACTACAACCTGCCGGAAATGCGCAAGATCATTGACGAGGTAATGGACATCAAGAGCTACGATCAGCTGATTGGTTTTTACAAGGAATTCCCAGACTATATTCAGGATGAGGACGGTAAAACGGTCAATGGCAAGGATGGAAAACCCAAGGTGCTCGAACCCAAATTCAAGCGCCCCAAGGCCAGTACCCGAAACGTGATTATTGAGCCCAGCGAGCTGCATAAGCTTCTTTTTGATGACATTATCCTCCGGGCCAACGAGGTCATCGCCTGCATGAAAGAACGGCAGTGCGAAACCCGCGACAACTTTCTTGTAATTACCGGCGATGGCAGCAAAATTGCGACCGACCTGCGGGTGTACGACAAGGATTTTGAAGGTATCGACCGATCCTACCTCAAGCTTGGAGCAATGGTCGAAAACGTGGCCGCTTCCTACGGGGCCCGTTCCAATCCCGCTCCCGAAATGGTGCCGGAAGACCTATACGGCGACTATTTTCACCGGCCAGGCAGAGGACAGATTGCCGTGACTCCTCCGCACCTCCGGGAGAACCCATCCCATATTGAGGTCATTACCAGCAAGGGTGTGGTAAAAGAAAAGAGCGGCTACTGGGTGGTCTGGGATGAAAAGAAAGAAGTGTATGAGCCCCTGCATATACTGGAGCCCAAAAAACCAGAACACACATGGAGCGAAGGCATCTTTGGCAACGAAAAAGAAGCTACCGAACGCGCCCATAAGCTCAATAAAGAATGGGAGCAGATCAAAGCAAGCCGATCCAATCCAGCCAGCCCTGCTATTCGCAACCAGATTATATTCTGCGACTGGATCAGCCTTCATCAGTCTCAGGGAGGTAGTTTCCATCAGCTCATCAAATCCGAGCTGGTCAAAGCCGGAATCCCCAAAGAGCAGATTGCGATCATCAACGGGTCTATCATTGGCACGAGCAAAAACGGGGATGATTACTCCGTGAGTAGCAAAGACGACAAGGAAGCGCTTAAGAAAGAAGTGCAGGACAATTTCAACCAGGGTAAGTACCGGGTGGTAATTGGCAACCAGTCGATTGCCGAGGGGATGAACCTTCAGAAGTGGACGACCGACATGCACCACATGGACGTTCCCTACACGCCTTCGCAAATCCAGCAGCGCAACGGGCGCGGGCTTCGTCAGGGGAATCAGTATGGGGAAGTTCAGATTCACTACTACCTAATGCAGGACTCCTTTGATCAGTACCGGCTGGAACTGGTCTCCAAAAAACAGAGCTGGATTGATGACCTGTTCTTTGGCACCGTGCGTGAAGTGTCCACGGGTGGCGACTCGGAGTCACTGGAATACGAGCAGATGGTAGCCGCGACCAACTCCGATCCGCGAGTAAAACAATTTTTCGAAGCTTTAGCTCAAAAGAACGTACTCGATGACCGGATTGACAACCTGGAATCTGAAGTGCAACGACTCCAAGCCAGCCAAGCGCAGGCGACCACCGATATCCAGGGAAAACAGGATCGCATGAAAAGCGTGGTAGAGCGGGAATCGGCCTTACAAAACTCAAAGCTTCCCGAAAGCGCTGAAAAAGCGTTAAAGGAGAACCTGTTAGACGTGCAGTACGGGTGGAACGGCGAGCCGTACCAGCTCGATATCCAGCTTAGCTCCGACTCCAAACGCATTTCCGGCTACCGCATGAAAACCGTGCTGGACGTGCCCGAAAACAATGCCAACGGGCGGGTATGGTTTCACCTGATCCCCGACAGCAATATCCCTGACCGCTCGTTCTACAACAAGCAGACGTGGGGTTCCATCAAACGTATGGCCTCCAAAGAGCTGGCCACTGCCTTCGGGTGGACGCTGGAAGAAAAGACCGGACAGGGCAAATCCATCTCCGGCAACCTTGGCAACATCATTGCCACGGAGGAAGATTTTTACGCGGAATACGGCATCGACATCGAAGCCGAAAAGGCCAAAAAAGACGAGGTTGGAAACGAGCAAAGCTTCAAGGCCATCAAAGAGTCCGCCGGGATGTTTACCATCAAAAAGTGGCAGCCGATTATCACCCGAAAACTGGCGGAGCTATTCCTGGAACTCGAAAAAGCGTGGATCAGAACCTCCCAGTCCCGCATGGAACTGCTAAGCAGTGAATTAAAGCAGACCGAGAAAACGCTGGCTGAACTTCAAAAGGTGCTGGCAGATACCAAAACAGAGCTGGAAGCGTCTAAAACCGCAAGCGAAAACAATCAGAAGACCGTGATCGAACTCAACGATGTGGTCAACCAGCTGGTGGCGGTGAGCTACGATGACCGGAACGAGCTGTATGAAGAGATCAACCGGATCGCCCCGAAATACAAGATCCGCAAAACGATCACTGTCCGTGATGTGGGTTCGCTAAAAGGCAGTGCACCCAAAGGATCGCCTCAACTTCGTGAGAACAAGGCGGACAGTGTGCCTGCAAAAACCACCAAACGACACGGCGTACTCAAAACCCTCTATGAAGAACCACTGGTCTATTCCGGCATCGTCAAGGAACTGGAGTACATCGACGCCAAGGGCTACATGCAGCGCGTGGAAGCCGAATCTGATGATCTGGCGATGATCATCAACGCCAAAGGCACCACTATTTATGTGTTTCCAACCAGTTTAATGAGGCTCTCCAAGGGAGCTTACAATGACCCGAAAGCCGCCGAAATGTTTGAGGAGTTTCATCATTTCCCGGCAGATGACTACGATTATGAGCTGTTTCCGCCTTTAGGCGAGAAACTGATCAGTGCCGGCTATGCCGACCGCATTATGTACGTGAGCGATAAGATTATCTACGCCGATGACGAAAAAGGCAAAGACAATCACTATTTCCACTACTTCGATGCGGGCAAGCGACCGGTGTTTAAATACGGTGATGTGTACATCATCGCTAACGTCAACATAGACGGCAGGGGCATTCTTAATTGAGCCACCCGCCAGAACAACGAAGGCACCTATGAAAGAGCGCGTGTTCGCCAAGAACCCTTCCGAGCTACAAATCATCGAAAACCCAAACAAACGACGCAGTAATATGATAACAGAAAGCAAAATCACTACCGAGAAGGCGGTCTCTGAGTTCAAGCAGCAGGCTATCACCGCCGGATATATTCTTGGTGGACAAGCGGTGGCAGCCCAGATGAATGTCCTGGCCGTCCCCTTGCTGACAGGCAACGCCTCAGCAACTATTCAACAAGCCACCCGAGCAGGTATCCCTCTCACCGCTGGAGTACTTCTAACGCTCCTTTCCAAAAACAAACACGTTCGCGGTTTGGCCATGGGTATGGGCGTACAAGGCGTAATGGAAGTCATCAAATTTATTACCCCTGACTGGACACCCCAGCAAGGTCTTATGGATGGCTCCGGGTACGTGTATGACAACCTGCCTGAAATCCAGGAAAAAACACACCATGTGGATGAGGTAGAACATTCTTTAGAGGTTGATAATACCATCGAAGTCTAGAAATAACACCTCATAGCTCTGCATTGCAAAAGGGGTACTGGTAATACCAAACCGGCTATCAGCCATTTTCTAAACCTTTTAAATCACAGTTATGAGCGATAAAATCTCCAAAAAAGCACTTGTTCCAGCTACTGCGCGCATCAAGACCTATTTTGACACACGCAAAGTACAGCAAAATCAATCAGTCCTTAATTTCTTTCCTGCTAATGCAGATCGAAAACTAACGCGGGACAACTATGTAAGTAACCCGTTTCCCGGAGCTATGAAACGCCGGATTCTGGGCCTATCCTTTGAACTCACCAAACAATTTATTGAAGACGATCCAGCCAATGGCATCGATGCACGCGCCATCGTGAACGGGCTCAAAGACGCGGCCATTCTGCTTCAGGCCGATAACGACAACAAGGAATTCCTCCGCGCTCCCATGAGTGAGTTCTCCAACTTTGCTGGAACCGGTATTCAGTTTACCTCGGCCACCAATAATACCGTTGACGCCGTAGCCGAGTATCGCCGGCTTGTTACCATGAAATCTGCCAGTGAGTACCGCCTGGCCGATCCGTTTGATCTGGCCATCAACCAGACGGTTTCCCTTGCCGTCCATTTTGATGACGCCTCAGTGTTCCCAACCACAGAGAACTGGAACCAATCCGGTCAGGGAGAGTTGTGGCTCAGGGCTTCCATGGTAGTCGCTGAAGTTGAGTAATCCATCCCTACCCGCCGGTTTCAGTTCGCTGATTCCGGCGGGATTCTTTTTTCCAAGTAATCCTGACTACCTCAAAGCAACACCATGAAGATACTCTCCAATTTTTTACCTCCTAAAGAAAGTTCAGCTTACAATCCGGCCAAATCGGTTGAGGTGCAACCGGGAGCAACGGCTCACCTTACCATGAACGGCATGGGTGGAGAGCGCTACGGCATCCGAAAGATTCTCCCGTTCAGCGCCAACATGAATGCCATTTTGATTTCCGCTCGTCTAAACGAAGACCTTTATCTGTTTCGGGGCGTCCAGCTCTCGGTAGTGCACAATCTGTTCAAATCTATTGACGGACTATTTGCTCCTTTTATCATTCAAAAGAACAACCATATCGTTTTTGAACTCACCAATACCGGTGCTGCTAAGCAAACGGTAAACATTCAGATTGTCGGTTATGACCAGTTTGCCCTGTCCAAACTAAATGCGGCCTACCAGCAGATTGGAGCTTCGATTCCCGTGCCCCGGTTCCTGTATGGCCATAGCACGGTTCCAGCTGGCGGGCTCAACATTGATCTGGGCGTGAAAAGCAAAAGCGTGGACGTTCAGGTTCGGCGCATGGCCATGAGCAGTAACCAGCCAGGAGCTATTACCGCTTCGATGAAAGTGTACAACACCACGGTTCGCGATGAAGTATTCCTGGAGCAGGTGAACGACGAGTTCAACGACAAGTACATCAACGTACCCTTTGTGGTGGGCTCGAACGTGCCGTTTGACGTGTACGCTTCCAACTATGGTGCCCAGCCTGCCGAGGTAAGTTTCCTTTGTGAGAGCTACGTGCAGATAAGAACCGGATTCATCCCAGCGGAGTAGCTATGCTCAACGAACTGATTAAAGTGCTTTGCGAGCTGGCCGCCAACGTGGAAGCGCTGGTTACAAACCTGCAAAAAACGCAAGGCAGCCAGCCCAGTCAAGCTCGAATTGCCTCCTCCATTTCCCCGGTGATGAAACAGGGCGTGCAGCCCGTTCGCCTGGTCAACGAAAACCCGCACCGGTTGGGGGTGATCATCCAAAACAGCAGCGAAGGCGAACTGATGATTGCCCTAGACAGCCAGCGCATCTCGGACAAGTACTACACCTTCAAACTTCGGGCGGGTGAAACCCTGCACTTTGATCTACGCCGGTTCGGCGAGCTCTACAAAGGCGGCTTTATGGGGCTATGGGATGAGGCGACGAATCCCGGAGACGAGTCCAAAGCGCTAGTAACCGAAATCTTCTGGACGAGCTGAGATGAGCAAGATTAGCGGGCAGGAATTTGGCCTAAACGAGGCTTTCAAGATGCGAGTCGTCAGCGGTATGCTTGTGGACGGCTCTATTTTGATCTCGTGGGCTACCGGAGAACCAGCATCAAGCCAGATTGACTGGGGCTGGGACGACTCGGTTCCATTTCAAACGCCCGAAGTTCACATTGAACCCGAAGAAATGGTTCGTTATCACCAGCTCTACCTGCCTCAAACGCTGGTTGATCAGCGGCATTATTTCCGCGTGCGCTCTCGAACCGAGCACGGAAAAACCGGGATCTCGGACATCTACATGGTCGTGGTTCCCCCGGATCTGGATATCAAAAACCGTGGGCGAATGGCTACCGAAACCCAGCTGGAGTTGGTATTGGTAAAAACCACCAGCATCGACTGCACGAACTTTCCAACCACTTCCATTTCGGGCTATCGTACCGAACCCATTGCTTCGGATCAGCCAGCGGCTTTTGACCACGAGCACTCTCAACCCGAGCCACTGGACCAGGTGAAAGAGGTTAATGCCAACAACAACAGTTCTCTGACTACCAACATCAGCTACACCATTACATAACCTCATATTTGCATAAACAAACCCCCATGAAAATCATTACAACGGATTTAAACGTCGGAAAAACAGCAAGCGGTCTTGATATGTACTGTGACCTGTCTCTGGAACAACGGCACCTGTACCGTATGAAATGCGAAAGCTTTGTAGGAAACCTGCTAAAGTGGATGCGCATTCAAATGGGTAAAACGAATCAGGATGACTACTGGGATGGAGATAGTACCCGAAAAGAAATCAGTAACATCACCAGTATTACTGAATCCGGGCAGGATCTCATCATTGAGCTGGACAAGTATCATGAATACAGTGGTGTGGAACATGACTTGATCACCATACAAGGAGTACTCGGGTTAGAAGGATTGAACGGCGTGTACTTTCATGATAATGCAATCGGGCAATTCCCTTTGGATCGCCATAGCACGTATAAATATTACATTCGGGGGATTGTTCCTCACCTGACCGGGGTATGGGATGGAACTTCCGGTGTTTCTATGGCAGCCAAATACAGAAATACCTGGACAGACAGAGATTATCACCTGCCCATAAATTGGGAGCCGATCATTGGCATGAGTGATCAGCCGGTTAAGGCTTCTGACTTGTGCCTTCCGGGGTATTTCAAGCGGGGGTGCACCCAAGGGGCTGTGTCCATTACTTCACTTATTACCGACCAGGAGAGTTCCAAATTTACCCTATCCCGACCGTTCACCAACATGACGGGAGCCATTCGAGATATTAGAGAAATTGGCATTATGTCTGGCAATGCCAAGAGTGCGTATATGCTAATGGCTCGGGACGTGCTTGGGGCACCCATCAGTCTTGGAAATACCTCCACCTTGTCACTGGATTACGAGATCATTTCCATGATTGAGAACTTTAATCAGGATACGGACGCCAATGGCACTAATGGTGGTTGGACGGAAAGTTTCATGTCTATCTTGCACCGGATTGCCAACCCAAGCGCTGCCTACAACTGGGAAAACGAGTTTCATTTTACTGCCGGTTTAGGTGGTGGCGGAACAGGGGTAAACTTCAATGTCGATCGGAATCTGGAAGGCTGGCAATTTGGCGTTCGCGTGGGAACCTCCAATAAGTTTGTATCCATGACCGATACTTCGCTCACCCCAGAAAATGCAGAAGTGAATGGTGTTCCACACGGATATGGGAATGGAGAACTGGTGCACCACGGCACGCATATCGGAAAATTGGTAGTCGATGATGTGGCCAACGAGGTTTACTTCCCGGTAGAGCGTATTTTTGAGAACCGGGGAGCAACACCCATTACCGTCCGGGAAATTGGGTTATTCGGGAACAAGAATAACTCATTAAATATCCATCCGCATCTTTTGGCCCGAAAGGCATTGGCTCCGGTCGATCAGTTTACCATCGGAGCGGGTGAAACCGCAAAAGTCACCTTCAACTGTAAGGCCATTGTATAAGTGAGCAGCGCGCTGTCCATATCTTCCCAGCTCAGCTACCTTCGGGTGAAAGGCATTATGGGGCACTTCTATGAGGCTTCTCGGGCTAATAATGTGCCGGTTTCCCTGCTTTTGGCCATCGCCTCCAGGGAAAGCCATATGGGATTGGCGTTGGACAATAACTGGACGGGCGACAACGGCAACGGCATCGGCATCATGCAAATCGACCGCAGGTATCACTCGGACTTTACGAGCTCCCATACCAATAACGACCACCGCGCTAACATCCACTATGGCAGCAAGTTCCTGGCAGATCTGATCGGCAAATTTGGCGGCAAGCTCACTCCAGCTGTAGCGGCATACAACGCAGGCTACTCAAAAGTAAGAAATACCATAAATGCTGGCATTGATCCGAACCTGATTACCACCGGGCAAAATTACGCCTCCGATGTGCTGCGCCGTAAAGAAATCGTGGAGTCGGTAATGGGTATTTCCAAAGCTTCCACGGCCAGCATGGTACTGGTGCCACTCATCATCACAGGATTTATTTCCTACCAAATCTTTAACACACAATAAAACACTATGAAATCATCTTCCGGATATATCTACAGCGAGGAAAGCTCCCCCGGTTTGGGGCGAATGGTACTCGGCCCGACACTACCCACTGAGTTGAACACCGCTATCCGACCGGTATCTACTGGTGTTACTCGGCGACCAACCATATCCATTCCTCGGGGGCTTTCTCCCAGGATGAGAAAACCGGTTCTGCCAAAATTGCCCAAAATTACGCCACCCAAAGTAACTCCGGTGGTCCGTGATTTGACCAAAAAGCCTGTGGCAACTGCCCAGCCACCTATAACCAAAAGTGAGCCGGTGGTCACACAGAAAAAACCGATCAACAAGAAGATGATCGCACTGGCCGGGGCCGGTATTGTTGGAGCCGGAATCCTCTTTAAAATCTTACGCTAACCTAACCTGATAACCCATGAGTAAATCAAGCTATACCTCCGATAACGGCCTTGGATGCGGCTGCGGAAACAATGGAGCCGGTATCGGTTCCTCCCCTGTAGTGGACGTTAAAAATGCCGAAGCCGAAAACACCAAAACGGATTTGGTGGATACCGCCAAGAAATACGTCAACGGCGATGTGCCTATGAAGTACAAAGCGGCTGCCATTGCCCTTGCGGCAGGCTTTCTGTGGCTAAAGTTCAAGAAATAGCCCCATGAAACGAGCCGACTACATTGCCCTTATAGAAAGCTATGGGGGCAATTTTTCGCTGTCCGACTTTGAAATCCAGGGAGATATCTCCCAAATGGATGTGGATTTCTTGCGCTCATTTCTTGCCTGGAGAGATTGGACGGGCACAAAAACTCTAATCACGTCTGCCTGGCGAGATAACGACCTGAAATCACATGGTAAAGGTCTGGCTATTGACTGCCTGCTTTTTACCGAGTGGCTTACCAAACAGGCAAATCCTTTCCAACACTGGCTGCTTGCAACTACCTGGCCTTTTCAGGGAGTGGGGTTGTATTTCGACTGGAATTTCACTCACAAGATAAGTGGAAAGAAGATTCCGGCTATCGGCCTTCATGTGGACGGGTGGAGTGGCAAACAAATCAATGAGCGGCCTCTGCGGTGGCTCCGGATTGATGGCCATTACTACTACCAATCGACAAAAACCGGACGGTTTTACTGCCGGGAGAACAAACTAACTATATCACTAACTGAAGCTATTCAGAACTACGAGCAACGCTATGAGCAAGCCACCAAAGCCCGAGCATTACCTCAGCAAGTATAAAGAGCTGATCATTACGACCATCATTTGCCTGTTTTTGACCGGCATTTACGACTCGATCAACAACCAGACCGATGAAATCAAACGATGGTATGAGCTGATGATCAATATCAGGGCTGAACAAAAAATTCAGGGCGTTGATCTGGAAACAATAAAAGAGTCCATTGAATCCTTCCAAGCCAAAACCGACCAAGAACTAACCAAACACGAACAACGCATTCAGTCCCTTGAACGAGGGAGTAAATAAGCCTTATTAACCTAAATTAGCCTTTATACCCATGAAAAAACTACTAAGAAACGTCATCAAATCCGTACCAACACTTATCACCTTATTCAAAAAAGAAACTCCCCAGGAAGGAAAGGATATCGCCATAGGTGGGCTAACCAGTTTGGGTATATCTGGTATGATTACCACCGGACGAATTAATGCCGGGGAATTGGATGAAACGGTTCTTATTATTTTAGCTATCGTTGAAGCTATTGGATATGTGTATGGGGTGATTGCTTTGCTGGCTGGAAGTGCACAAGCAAACCCAAATACTTAACGATGAGTCTGTAAAGGCAACTATATGTTTTGCTTGCAAGTCGCCGCCTTACGACAAATTGCTTCATTTTTGAGCCTTTGATCTAAGATTCAATAAATTCGATTTTGTGCTGTCCAACTTAAACTCAAAATACTCACCAAGTTGCTCATCTTGTACTTTTGTTCCAGTCATTTTTGAGGAATGGGTGATTAGGTAATAAGGATGTATAAAATCATAAGAAAACATTTCATAATAACCATCCTTTGAATTTATACTCGGTAGAGTATATCGTGAGTACTCTGTTAATATTTCAGTTAATTCATAACTCTGAGGTAGCTGATAAAAGGTAAACTCTAACCCGTCGATGAAGTCGTATCCATTCGACATTTCAGTTACTAAGTAAATTTCACGAGAGCCGTTAATCATGTAATCAGAACGTAATCCCTTGATTCTATTCCCTGAATAGATCGGTTGATCTGAAAGGTATTTGAATTCAAGACTATCTCTTTTGACTTTCCATATGGTTAAATAATTTGTTCCCCCCTCAAATTGATTATTCCTAAATAGTACTAATTGTATTTTTTCTTCAGGAATATTAAGTACAAAGTTAAATCTTTGATTCTTCGGGATTGAAATAATTGAGTATGTAGATGTAGAGGTTCCATTCCACCCAGGAAACTTATTCTGAAGCTCTCGAGAATCTTTTCCAATAAAAAATTCATGGAATTGTGACTCCAGAGGTTTATTCTTTTCAAATTTTTGATCACTTGGCCAATCGGAAGGTTTGTTCACTGGGGTTGTAACCAAAACTGCCGAAAAGTCTCGAAGATCATCTTTGTGAATAGTTTGAGAATGGCTGCTGCTGCAATGAAAAACGGTTATTATAATTGAAATTATTATTCGCATAATTATTACTTCTATTAATTTACTACTGACGATCCGACCTTTCAATTGTCCATCATCGAGTTCTAAAGTGTCTTTTTAAGATATTTTGAGAACTTTAATTACAAACGATCATTAAGCCATTTCCATTGATCCTTACTTAACCAACCTTGTTTGGGGTTTGTTACTTTAATTACCAATAGCCTATCATTTCCATCAAAATATACTGTTAGTTTATCGGATACAGTTTGTGGAGAATCATTAGTATAAATACAGTATTCTGAACCACCAATTTTTATAAAATCATAACTCTTTATGATATTCAATACTTTTTTATAGTCTTCACTGGTTGGCTCTTTATGTAATTCATATACTATGATTAGTACTTGCATGATTTCCCCCGAATTGTGATTAATCGTTTGAATAAACGTAGTTTCTATCCATTTTAAATACTCAAATTATATTTCAAATACCAAATAAACTCATGAATGATCAATTCCGAATGAAAAGAGATCTCGACTTAATTCGCGCTATTTTATTTAAAGTATCTAATGAGCCTGCGGAGGAAGTTAGATTTAGGCCTGTCGAAATTGAAGGATATGACGAGGAAACTATTGGGTATCATGTTTGGCTTCTTGGAGATGGTGGATATTTAGATATCACAACCAATGAGACAGCAGGTGGCTCTTTTGCATATGTTCAAGTAAATGAAATCAAATGGAAAGGCCAGGAATTTATTGATGCTGCTCGTAACCAAAATATTTGGGAAAAATTCAAAACAAAGGTTGTAGAAAAAGGTGGCTCGATTCCCTTTTCAATTGCAACCGAACTCCTTACTTCTATAGCTAAAAATGAATTTGGTGTTTAAGAAATCTATCTCATCATTTAGTAATTTCAAATTTTATGCGCCTTATTCTAATAACGAATATAGAATTTCATTTACCCGATATGGAAATGAATAACTTTTTTAATACGTTCAGGTAATAAGAAACAGCAAGTTTTGTTATATTAAGTGTTCCAAAAAAATCAACGAATGCATTCTTTACACAACATAGCGTCTTATATCCTGAATAAGTATCCAGGAGAAATTACCCCGATGAAGCTCCAAAAACTTCTCTACTATGTAAAGGTATGGACACTTGTTGCTGATCAAAAGATGATCAAATCTTCTGATGCTTTCTTTGCATGGAAGCATGGACCGGTAAATCCCGGTATTTACCATGAGTATAAGGAGTATAAAAATAACCCTATCGAAGATTCTCCAAGCTACATTCCGCTCTCTAAAGAGGAAAAAGAAGTAGTAGATTTTATCTTGGATAGCTATGGCTTCTATAACGCTATCACGCTTTCTAAAGCAACCCATGCTGAAGATCCCTGGATTAACAAGAGAGAAGTAAATGGCAGAATTACTGATCAGGAGATTCTGGATTATTATACCTACGAGTCATTTGCTAAAAATTTCCCGTTAACCAAGAATCAGGGTTACTATCCGCCCAACACCATTTCGCACTACGCCTTTATCTTTGATATGGACAAATCGGATAAAGCAGCGGAAGTAATGTTTGATTCTATTGAGGAATACAAAAGTCTCTTTTCAAAAGCTTCTGAAGACTACACATTCCTTGTAAATCAGATTAGCTGATTTTGGGCGAAAGTGCTGAGTTAGAGCAATTACGGGAGCTAATCGAACTCTTTCCTGCTGAATACTCCATTGATGATGTTGAAGAAGCAAATCGTTTGGCGCGGACTCGATTTGAAGTACTGGATAACACTGTTATTCCCAAACAAATCATTTATACGAAAAATGGCTTGCTAAATGTAAGTGTAGAAAGTTTTATTGCTTTTTGTAAAGAGTATCACGCATTTATTTTTAAGGAAATTATTTCAATAAATGGTGAATTCAGAAGTTCTGATCACGATGGTTCTGGGTCTGTTTATTTTGGTGGGCAAAGACGTCAAGAATTACGGCCAAGGTTTACCGGTTCTAAGCCAGAGAATATTGAGAATGATTTAAAAGAATCCTTTCAGCACCTATTAGACTTTGAAAGTGATAGCCCGGTTAATGATGTACTTCGTTTCTATCAGAAGTTTGTTTTTACCCATCCATTCTATGATGGTAATGGAAGAATTGCCCGACTGTTCGTAAACCTTTACTTGTTGGCTTATAGTAAGTTTGTTGATTGGAAAAACCTGCAAGATAAAGGTGACTTCCTAAGAAAGCTGAACTACTATCACGATACTGGTAAAGAAGAACATTTTGAGTGGTGGGCGAAAGTTTGCTACAAATTTGTTTACGATATTTCTGATGAGGATGAAAAGTAAAGCTTGTTATTTATTTTCAACAAAGCCAAAAATGATGAAGTTTAACTTTCCTTTGAGAAATTGTATAAACTACAGAATGTAAATATGTAAATTCAATCGCCTTCTCTTTTCTAATTAAACGCTCTTTTATTCTCCATTTTTTGTCAGATTCCGCAATCTCATAAATCCATTCATTAATCGACTTTAGCCAATGATCTGTACTTTTATCCTCGATAAACGCTAACATACCACAATTTGATAATCCCCTTCCATGAATTTCAAGCTTATATCTCTCAATTCCTCCATTTTTTTTATTACCAATTAGATACTCTTTCTCTCTTGATTTAGTAGGTGCAGGAAGGCGTTTACATTCTACCGAAAATAATGAAGCAGTAGATTTAAATTCTTCAATTGGATGAAAATAAAAGTCTGAGTATCCGGGACTTCTACTATAGATATCTTGGTACTCATTTTTCACACCAAAAGGCAGATTTAATTTTCGAATTTGTATATCTAATTGTTCAACAAAAACTTGAGTTAGCTCATCTTCGTTTAAGTATTTTTTATCAATTTTAGTAAGCAAATATGATTTAAAGTGAGGCACAGTCCTTTTTAAAGAATCTATTATTAATTCAACTGGTCGATTTTTGTCAAAGCTGAAATTAGCAGATCCCCCTTTAATAATATTTTTAGGATATTCGTCAGCTATCACATTAAACTATTTTGGTTAAATCTGAAAAGCATTTATCTGCATCCCTATATGCGGTTAATGATAGCCAATATTTGTATTGATTTGGCTTAACAAACACTATAGTATTTTTGTGTGGATATATTTTAAGTACACGAGTTGACGCGAGACTATTTGAAATTTCAAAATCAATTAATCTTTCAAGCTCTAAGTTGTTTTCTATATCTATAACTTCAGCTTTATTTTTTTGATTGTCATAGCTAAAGACCGTTGCAATAAATGAATTATTAATATCAAATATATTCTTCAATCTAAATCTTTTATCCTGATCTTGATATACAATATTAAGAATTTTGGAAAATTGATTACCATAATTCCCAACAATCTTTTTTATATCTCGTTTTTTAATTTTTTCAACCGCTTTTGACCTTTCACCATATCTTAAATAATCTTGCATATATTCATTTACGTCATGCACAATTTTGTGATCAAACTCTGTAAACTCTTCACTCTCTGAATGTTGAACAAAGGGTAAATTCAGGATGTCCTTCTTTAAAATAGCAGTGTTTTTATTAATCAAAACTTGACTACTTGTTGCGAAAATAAAAAAGCGAAAAAAGGCTGATAATTCTCTTAATGACTGATGAATATTTTTTAAGATTTTTCGGTCCTTTTTCTCACTTATGATACTCACAATTTTATCCCTAAAAGAGAAAGCCTTTTCATTATAAAAGACAGGTAAAGAGTTTTTTCCAATATTCTCCCAAATAAGGACATTTGGTCCTTCAAAGAAATCTCTCCTGGGTATCTTTTGAAATTTTAAAGATGCATCAAGAGTGGTGAGCTTCTCTAAATCAATATTGTTTTCATCTATTGCAGTGGTAGGCAAATTTGGCAATTCAAATATGAAATCTGGTGATTTATTCCCTTTTGAGCCAACTATGAAACCCTCATTGGCAGAACAGTCATTTTTAATTAAGTATTGCTCAAGTGATTCGTATTGTATCAATTTTTCTACAACTTGGTTAATTCTACCACCGCCAAGTAAATTATTCTTCCAAATAAAAAATTGATGTATTGCAGAAATTCTGTTTACATAGTGAAGGTCATACTCATCAATTTCAAAAATTATTCGATCTTTTGTGGCCTTTGTCCTTCTGAATGTTAGATGAAGAATGTTCTTATCAAAATTGGGCTTTTGATTCTTTAAAAATATCGCAGCGCTGGCTACATCTGCTCCATTATCCCAAAGGGTTTTATTTCTGGCAAGAGCTGTAAAGTCAAATAACTGTATTACATTATAAGTTTTAAAAAGTGCTTTTTTAAACTCTGTGGATGATGTATTGTAAAGCAATCCTGAAGATTTGATTATTAAACATAACAAACCTTCCGGCTTTAAAAGTGGAATTGAATCAGTTAAAAATTTTAATGCTATTTGTCCCTGAGGTATTTTGACATTGAAATTCTCTTCCTGCCAGTAGTTTGAGTAATTATCTAAGGCCCCTCGATTAAAAGGAGGATTTCCAATAATTAGATCGAACTTTTTCTTTTTTATAGGATGGGAAACAAAAAAATCAGTTTGTAGTAAATTTCCCGTTTCCTCTAAGTCATCAAATTTAAGTTCATTTATTATGACAATTGGCTTTAATTCATTGCATAAAGCCAAACATAAACTGAAAGATGCAAGTCTTACAGCTTGTCCTTCTTTATCTACACCATAGATGCACCTTAATAGTTTTTTTAAGACTTTAAGGGGTGGTGATTTCATGTCATTTTGGAGTCTCCAAATTTGGACAAGTCTTTTAAAAGCTAAAACTAAAAATATCCCAGAGCCACATGCCGGATCTAATACTTTAAAGTTTAATAGATCAATATTTTTATAATCATTGAGAGAAATACTTTCATTAACTAATAATTTGGCCAAATGTGACGGAGTATAATATAAACCTTCATCTCTTTTATTTTGCCCCAAGAACTCCTCATAAAGCCTACTAATAAGCTCTACAGGTATATACTTAAATTCAAAATACCTCCAATCAAAAAGCTCAGTCTGATCTGAAACTAAATCAGTTTTTTTTGTTTCCAATAAATCAGCAAGAATATCCAAGTTTAATTCGGAAATAATTCTCTTTTCTTTTTTGGACCAATTAAAAATATTGCCGTTAAAACCTGATTTTGCATCATTTAAATCAGTGAGCAGATCAGAAAACTTACCCTTTCTTAGTACATCATTAAATGATAAACTTTCGCCATACTTTGCAAAATACTTATCAGATAACAACCTATTTCCATCAACATCTATTCTCTCCTCAAGATATTTAATTAATATAGATTGTATTATTAGTTTATTAATAAGCTGCTTAGAAACGTTTGAGTATTCTCTATTTAGTAAATTTACAATGTATCTAATATTACTTATAAGCTTATCGTAAGAAGAGTTTCTGAACTGAAATTTTTTTTCAAATTTAGGTTCTTCCCAGAATACACCGCTTTTAATTCTTAATGCAAACTGTTCGTTAAAAATCTCATGAGTTCTGCCTGTAGTTTTAAGGTGATTAATTAAATACTCTGGCTTATAGTTCTTATCTAAATGAGTAGTACAATCCAATATTTTAATTTCGGTTTTGTAAAAGATACAAGCCAAAGGGACTTCACCACTTGTCCACAGTTTTTTCTGTATCTCAGATAATACAATCTCACTCTCTAAATCTTCATCGGTTAAATCATATATATAGACCTGAGGTTTATAGATACCATTTAATTGTTTTCTAAGAAAAACAGCAGAAGCTTCAAATTCTTTTGCTTTTTCTACATGGAACCTTACTTCTGGATCAGACAGGTTAATTTGATCAGTAAAAAAAAGAAATTCTTGGTTTTTGTTAAAACCAAGCTTAGACAAGCCTTTTTTAAAATGCGTATTTAAACCTTTAAGTTTATTCATGCAAATATTTGAGTACTATTACCCTAAATAATTAAGGGATTGATAATTAACTATTTGTACTTGTCTTGTGAAAAAAATATTTATTATCAAAATACAATTTTAAATAAGAAGAGTATAAAAAAATAAGTATATGTGCAATTTGTGTTATTCTTACCTTTCTGTGGCAAGAATTTCAATCTCCTGCATCAACCTATCTGTCTCTATAAGGGCGACGATTATTTTTTGGTAGTGTCGGATTTCGTCTATGGAAAGTTCACGGTCTCGGCGATCTTTGAGCCATTTTTCGGCGGGTTGATAACCTCCGATGTAGAACTCCCAGGCTTTTTTTGGCACATTGCCGAAATACTGCTCTTCGTTAATCCACACTTTGCCGGTGGTTTCATCATCGTCTTCAGGAATAAAACCGGGATCGGTCTTGGTAAGCCGGTTGGAAATTTCATTGCTTCCTGCAATGGGATAGGTGGTTATAAATTCTTCTACCACTGGATGCTCCAATAAGTGAATTTGGCGCAGCTCTCCACCAAGTTCTACGAGTTGCCAGAAAAGCTCGGGATCTTCAGGGTAAGGTACTCTTGGAAAATCGATCTTTAGAAACTCTTTGTATTTCTCCCGGTAGCTTGGGGAGTGTAATACCGCATAGATGTAATCGAGTAGATCAATGGGAGCAAACGTGCCTTCGGTTTCTACTTTTTCCGGAGTGAATTTTAGTCCAAGCTTTTCCGAAATTTCTTTGACAATCTTCTTATCTAAATTCGGGGTACGTTCTGGTTTACCATCAAGGGTTTGTTGGGTGGAGTTATCAGGATAAGAATACAACGAAAATAAATAGCTTCTGTCATAAGCAGTTAAAACCTTATGTGTTATCAATTTACTTGTGACAAGAATCCCAAAATCTTCTTTAGTTTGACGAGACGATATTAAAGCTACATTCTCCTTAATAATGTTCGAACTGGTTTCATGCCTTGGATATGCCATAAAGCCTTTGCTATTACCTGTGTAATAGGTTCTTCGGAAATCAAATGGGCGATATTGTAGTCCTTCAAATTCTCCTTTGTTCTCAAGTACGTCTTCTTTGGCAAAAGAGACCTTCCAATCTCTTCCATCTTTTTTTGGAGTGTATTCATTTCTGAAAGTGTCTTCGTCAAGATTTTTCAATGCTTTGACTACGTCTTTAATTTCATTATCTGAAAATTGTATGCAAACTTCATCTCGCTCTGTAGTAATACCAGTCGAGCTATTTACGAATAATGATTCAATTGAAAATCCTTTGCGGAATTCTTCTTGTAAATTGTAGTCTCTTGGAATGAAAAAATTCTCAGGGCTTCTTACCTCAATTTCGTTCCAATCAATGTCTTTTAGATGAGTAGTACTTAATAAATGATATTTTTTATTTCTGTCCCCATACAAATCTAAATGTTTAATCGACCCCTTAAATTTAGCTCCAGTTTTTATAAAAATGTTTATTGAAACGCCCTGCTGAATATCAAAAACGTTTACGTCTTTACTTCCATCTGGAGCTTTTTCTTTGCGATTTGAATTCCCGTGCAAATCAATAATGTAAATCTTGTCAAATGAGTCCGTTAAAGTAGATCTCATCTCTCTGTGTATCAGTCCATCCAGAAAACTATTGTTTGATATGTAAGCAAGTAGCCCTTCACCATTCTTATCAATGAGATGCTGCCCAAATCTTATAAATTTTAGATAGTCGTCTGATAGCGGTTGAATATTTATTTCATTAAGGTTGCGCTTATAATCCTTCATTAATTTCTCAATCCACTTTCCTTTGTTTGTACTACTGACTGAGTAAGGTGGATTACCCAATACAACCATCACTGGCGTATCGCGCTTAATATGATTGGCTTCATTGGCCTCTTCACTCAACCAACCGGCAAAAAGGGTTCCGGTATCAGGATGGTGTTCTTCCAGAGAATTGGTAAGATACACGCGAAAGCGTTCACTTCCGCTCGGTTCCACTCCGGTTTCCCGCAATAGTAAATCCAGTTTGAGGTGCGCCATGGCATAACTGGCCATCAAAATTTCAAATCCGTTCAGACGGGGAATCAGGTGTTCTTCCACGTAGGTGGCCCAGATGCCTTGTTGTCCTTCAAACCTGGAATGAATCTGTTTGATCACTTCGGCCAAAAAGGTTCCGGTTCCAGTGGCCGGGTCCAAAATCTGCACTTTATGCACTTCTCGCTCTTCCCCCACCATTCCGCCCTTGTGACGTTTGTCGTGGGTGGGAACTTTTACCTTCACTTTGGTCTTAGAGGTATCAGCCAAGCCGTCTTTTAGCCCAAAATCGTCTTTCAAAATGTCATCGACGGCCCGAACTATAAAGTTCACGACCGGTTCAGGTGTGTACCAAACCCCGCGGCTTTTCCGAAGTTTGGGATCATATTCAGCCAGGAACGTTTCATAAAAATGAATGATGGGATCTTGTTGCTGAGTAGCTTTGCCAAAATTCTTGAGAAGGCCATCAACATCAGTAGCTCTAAAAATATCAGCTAATCCATCTACCACCCATACAATACGATCATCCAAATCATAACCAGCTATGTATTGGAAAAGCTTACGAAGAAAGGGATTGGTTTTCGGAATCAGCGCAGCTGCCTCATGGCGATCAAAGGTATCCAAAGTCGAATCGTGTAAACGAGCTGCAAACATACCATAAGCAATCGTCTGTGCATAGATATCTGCAAATTCCTTAGCGCTGATATCGTGAATCAAGACGTTCTGAAATGCGGTCAATTGTTCCCGCAGGGTATTGTTAGCCGTCTCGTTTACTTTGTTTTTCTGCTTTTCTTCATCGGCATTCAGGGCTTTTTCAATTACATCAGCGAGGATTCGGGCTTTACCGGCCATCATCTTCGACAGCTTATTGGCACTGCGGATGGTTTGCCCCACATGCGTCCCAAAATCTTTGATGATGTTTTCGAACTCATTGTAGTTCTCAGTTAACCCTACAATACTGCCGTCTTTGATTTCAGCAATAGAAACGGAGGTCAGGAATTCTCCATCCCGATATACACGGAAATTGAGGTAATCAGTAAAAATCAGATTTGGAAGACCGGTTTTGTAGCGTTCAAACTGTTCTTTATTCTTCTTCTTTCCCTCAAGATCTGGATCGCCTATGTCTTTGGCTTCAATATATCCGACAGGAATTTTACCTTTAGTGAGGATATAGTCGGGAGCTCCAACATCTGTTCGTGAGGGCTCATTGGTTATAAGTAGATCGGGTAATAGATCACCAAGCAATGATTGTAAATCGCCCCGATAACTGTGTTCCCTAGAAATGCCTGATTTATATCTCAGATTTAACTGATCAACGTATTCCTGAATGGTCATAGATAAACAATTTGGTTGGCGCTTAGGCTAACAAAATCAGGGCTTAAAGACAATGTGATTTCTTCCTACTAAAGAAGTCTATAAGCAACTTTTCCTTTATTCAATATATGATCACGCCTTTGGATACTATAATTTTACTCAATGATTCCGAATTTTTTATAAGTGAGCGCCCTTAGACACGGGTATGTACCTAACTTACTCCCTCATTTAATCATTTGCTTAAACGTTTTATTGACTATATATTTAAGCAATCACTTAAATAAAATCACTATGAGTAAACAATCCTGTATTCGTGATGTAGCCGATCTGAACCAGATCAACCGCTGCATTGATTCTATCCATGCGGTAGAATCATCCATCTTAAAACTCTCGGACATACTAAAGCTGGCCGGCAATGATGTTCGCCTGAAGATTCTGTTCTTGTTGAGCACGGAGGAAGATTTATGTCCGTGCGATTTGAGCGATATTTTAGATATGACCGTACCGGCGGTATCACAACACCTGCGAAAATTGAAAGACGCCGGGCTCTTAGACTCAAGAAGAGAGGGGAAACTCATTTTCTATTCCCTTCAGAAACCCTATGACGACCTTTTGAAACCACTTTTCAACCAAATTGAAAACAATACCATTATGGAGGTATTAGCCGCATGAACAAGCAACAGAAAAATAATTCTGATACCAAATGGCTGGGTGCGGGACTCGGAGTTGCATTTATCGCCTCCCTTTGCTGCATCACTCCGGTGCTGGCTATTCTGGCAGGCACAAGTGGTATCGCCTCTACGTTTTCATTCATGGACCCATTTCGACCTTATTTAATTGGGTTGACTGTTCTTTTACTTGGGTTTGCATGGTACCAAAAACTGAAGCCCTCAAAAGAGATCGACTGCGAATGTGATCCTGAAGAAGCCCGTTTCACCCAGTCTAAATCGTTTCTTGGCATCGTAACCGTTGTGGCGGCACTTTTGTTGGCTTTTCCAAATTACTCTCATTGGTTTTTCTCTGACGCTCAGCCAACTCAAATACAATATGTTTCCGAGGCAGATGTAGAACATGTCATCTTTAATGTGGAGGGCATGACCTGCGCTGGGTGTGAAGCCAGTGTGAAAAATGAGTTGGGTAAACTGGATGGAATTATTGAATCTGAGGTATCCTACGACAGCGGAACGGCTACTATTTCGTATCTGAGAACGAAGCTTACTGAAAAAGAACTCCAGGATGCCATCAATAAGACCGGATTTACAGCCAACCTTCAACAAGAACAAGAAAACGAATAATAGGATGAAAGAACTGGAACTGGACATAGCGGGCATGACATGCGATCATTGCGCCGTGTCTATTGAAAATAATCTATCCAAACTAAACGGAATACAGAAGGCGGATGTAAGCTACCCCAACGGAACGGCTACGGTATCATTTGATGAATCCATCCTTGATAAAGCATCGGTGATTGAAGCGGTAAATCAGACAGGAAAGTATCAGGTAGTTGGCGAATCAGGAAAAGATCAAACTGGTGAAAACCATTACTCGTTGATTATTATCGGGGGCGGTTCGGCTGCTTTTGCTGCCGCTATCCGAGCCAGTGAATTGGGGGGAACTGCGCTTATTATTAATAAAGGTCTGCCAACAGGTGGAACGTGCGTAAATGTGGGGTGCGTGCCATCCAAAACGCTGATCCGAACCGCAGAAGCCTTTCACAACGCTTCTCATCCGAGGTTTGAAGGTATAGAAACCACGGCAACCATCAGTGATTTTAAAAAAGTGATTGAGCAAAAACGGGAGATGGTTCGGGACCTACGACAGGAAAAGTATGTGAATGTGATAAAGGATGATCCAAGCATCACCCTTATTGAAGGGTACGGAAAGTTAATTCAAACAAATCAGGTTCAGGTAAATAATTCAACCTACACCGCCGAGAACATTTTAATTGCCACAGGAGCTTCCCCGTTTATACCTGAAATACCCGGACTCAAAGAAGCGGGATATCTGACCAATGAATCGGCCTATGAACTTGAGGAACTTCCGGAAGATCTCGTCATACTTGGCGGTGGATATATTGCTCTTGAAAATGCACAACTCTTTAGTCGACTTGGAAGCAATGTGACTGTATTACAGCGATCAGAACATGTGTTAAGTGACCAACCCGAAGAGCTTGCAACAGCCTTAACGGGATATTTGGAAGAGGAAGGATTAACCATTTTGACGAATACAGACATTCTGGAAGTAACGAAAACAGATAAAAAAAGAAGTATTCGGTTTACGGTAAACGGAGAAGAAAAAGAACTTGAAGCCGATCAGATATTAGTTGCTACCGGCAGGCAGGGAAATACAGGCAATCTGAATCTTAAATCCGCAGGAATTGAGACCAAAGGACGCAATTACATTCCCGTTGATGAAACCATGCGAACCAATACACCCAACATCTTTGCCGCCGGCGATATACTGGGCGAACGGCAGTTCGTGTACACTGCGGCCTATGAAGGAAAAATCGCAGCTGAAAATGCGATGAGAGCCAGTCATGGAAAAGCCGATTTTTCAGTCTTACCGTGGGTTATTTTCACTGATCCACAAGTGGCCGGTGTGGGCATGGATGAACAACAAGCCGAAGAAGAGGGAGTCAACTATCAGGCAACGAAACTTACGCTGGACAATGTACCCAGATCTATTGCCGCAAGAGATACCCGCGGATATATCAAATTAATCCGAAACAAAGACAATGACCGTTTGATTGGAGCCCGTATTTTGGCACCCGAAGGCTCTGAACTATTAATGGAACTGGCTCTGGCTATTCGACACGGGGTTTCCATTCAGTCACTCAAGTCGGAATTTCATCCCTATCTGACCCTTTCTGAAGGAATTAAGCTTGCGGCTCTCACTTTCGACAAAGACGTGAAGAAATTGAGCTGCTGTGCGGTTTGACAGAGTGTTAACAACCATTTGACTCAATCAAAGGTGAAGTTCCTTCATCTAATTACACTTCTATAGTGCTATGGCTGAAGTTGTAAGGTTTCAGAATCTCGTGAATTCTCTTATTCACATCATCCGGATTATAAAGGTTCCTGGCTTCTAATTTATTTAAGAATCCCGACTTATTTTTGAGAAGATTTTCAAAAATAACTGGAAATCCCGATTTGAATTCCTGCAATTTTTGCCGCTGGATTACCCAAAATATCTTGCTGCTGCATATATCGGTAGTTCAAGCGCAGCACGGTTTGAGCAGAAGGCCTGAAGCTCACACCTGGAACAATGGCCCACAAATCATCTGAAATATTTGCTCCTGTTTCTCGAAATGTTCCCACATTCCAGTCCACATATTCCAGCCTGACAGCCAGGTTTAGTACCGCATTCTCAAAACCAGCCAACGGCTGCCTGAAAACCGGCTGCACGATATCCACAAATCCGCCTTGCTGCCGGTCTCCGAATTGCTGCCCGTAAGTTTCCGGAACATCAACCATCACCCAAGCCCATTCGCCGGTTATGTAGGTACTTGTTTTTTCCAGGGAGGTATTAAAATCTATGGCAAAAACATCCAACCGCCTTTCTTCATCCAGAATCAGTCCGTCATCTTCAAAGGTATTGTAAACCCCTCCCATATAAGAAAGGCCAATTTCCCCGATGTTCTGATTTTTCACAGCGAGTTTTCCTGTAATTAAAGGTTGCCCATTGTTGCTTTCTTCAAAACGTTCGAAATTTTCTTTGGCTGCGGGGAGAAAGGTTTTGTTTTCCCTGTTTGCGATAATACTGTTATCAAATCCGTTGGTGAGATAGGCCTCGTAGCCAAAGGCCCAATCGTTAACATATCGCTTTCCGTAGAGGCCAAAACCCACGTTGCTCCAGGTAGCAGGCAGCATTTCGGTCATGGCAATGGGCCGGTCAACAAACTCCCATTTAGGGCCATCATGATTTTGGTTAAAAGCCCCAATAGGATTCATAATAATCCCTCCACGAAAATTAAGCATCGGGAAAAAATTGATATCCAATGCCGCAAACTCAATGGCAATCTCGTTACCACCTTCTTCAAATTCAATTTCTGAAAGAAACTTGACTTTTGGATGAATGGAAGAGCCTACAAAAAGTGTAAACCGAGGAACGCGGAAGGTATGGCCTTCGGTAATCCCGTCTTCTCCTATATATTGGTAATCGGCCTCTATATAGCCACCGACAGAGACAGGCGATGTTCCCGCCTGGAAAAACGGGCGCTCATAAACGGCATCCATGTTCATTGTATCTTCCGCCAATGTATCGCGCGGGGTATCTTTGAACAGGGTACTATCAACCTGTGCGTTGGCGTTGATTGTACTGAATAGAATTAAAAAAAGTAGTATTATTTTTTTCATAAGGGCTAAAAATATTTTTTAAAGATGTACTTATCCCATATCGATTTTTAATACAGTACCTTCAACCTGTACAGGAAAAGTTCGAAGCGGAGCTTCTGCCGGACCATTCTGCACTTCTCCGTTTTGGGTAAATTCACTTCCGTGGGCGGGACACTGAAGCCGGTCGCCATATACTTGCAGTTCAGTACCCTTGTGGGTGCATTTCATAAGCAAAGCTCTGTATTCCGTTTCAGAAAATCTGAAGATAGATACCGGGTATTTAAGTCGGTTATTATAGGCCACAATATATTTCCTGAATTTTTTTTCTTTCTTGTTTTCATATTCAAACGAAGACAGGGGAACAAGTAAATACTCATCTTCAAATTGAGCACTCAGATATTTTGGACCTGAGCAGCCTTTCAGGAAAAATGCTGCCCCCACAAGGCCAAGGCAACTATAACTGCAGGTTTTTATAAATTCTTTTCGTTCCATAGTACTTGGTTAAAGAGATTCCAAAAAAATGATTAGTGCTTCTTTTTCTTCAGGGGAGAGCAATTGAAATTGATCACGGCTGTTTTGAGCCTCCCCACCGTGCATCAAAATTGCCTCTTCAATACTTTCAGCCCGGCCATCATGCATCAGGAAGTACTTTCCACCTTGTGAATCGGGTGACAACCCCAATCCCCATAAGGGAGGGGTCCTCCATTCGTATGTTTCCGCTGAACCTTCCGTAGCTCCGTCATCCAATTCAGGCCCCATATCGTGTAGCAATAGATCGGTATATGGATAAAATGTTTTGTTTGAAAGTGCGGCAATGTCTGTTTCCGGAGTGGTCCATTGCGGGGTATGACACGAACTGCATTGGATAGTAGTGAATATCCCTTTTCCTTTTAAAACAAGGGGATTTTGTGGCTTACGCTGGATGGGAGCCTTTAACGTCTTCAGGTAAAAAACTACATCTCTTACCACTTGATCCGATACTTCCGGATCAGTCGTCAAACCCGAGTAAACATCCAGAGGTTCGAAGGTAGAGGTGACCCCAATATCCTGGTTATAAGCTGTAGCGGTTTGGTGCAGCAAATTAACAGCTGAGGCCTTCTTACCAAACCGGCCAATATACTTGACATTTTCTGGCTGATGATGATCTTCCGGGATGAAGTAATCCGGCGGAGTAACATAGTTGGGAACACCTGAAATTCCATCTCCGTCTTCATCATTGGGGTCGGTATTTTCTAGAATTTGTTGATCTGTCAGTGCGGCCAACAAGCCCAGCCCGGTAACGGCCGGAGGCGTCATTTTCATACTTGGAACCCCTTCAGGTAATTTTTCCGGCTGATATCCGGGAATAGCCCGGTTTTGAAGTTGTGGTGCACCAGGCGCATTAATCGGTGAATTAGGCTCGGTTTGTCCAAATCGGATAAGTGATGTTGATGGATGCCCTTTTCCATCGCCAGGGTGGCAACTCCCACACGAAGTGGCCACAAAAGTAGGCCCTAAGCCCGTTTGGGGTGTAAAAACATCATCATTAAAGGCAATGTCCCCTTTAAGAAATTGATCTTGTTCTTCGTGAGTCAGTCCGGGTATGGGGCCATCCAGTAAATCTTTCTCAGCCGGGGCTTCTGGTACAACTGTATCACAGCCGATCATTAGCAGAAGGAAACAGGTGTACAATACTGGTATCCAAATACGATATTTCATGATGTTTAATAATCAAAATTATTTATTAGCCTTGACTAAAAATATAATTTGTCTTGATTAAAAACAATGTTCAATTAATACTACCATACTTAGCTGATGCGAATTTTTTATGATAAATAAAACAGTAAGATCCGTAAGAAAAGAGAAATGAATAAACAGTTTGATCCCTTGAGAAGTGGTGAAAGCATCAACTATTGGAATGGTTTAGGAATGATTGCCAAGCATTTTTATACATTAAACAACTAACAGTGTTAAGCCACCCTGTTTTAGAATCATAAAGCCGATTGAAAATGAAATCACGATTGGATAAGTGCGAATTTCAGAATTTCATGGATCTTTTTATCCTCTTGGCCAGTACATCATTATTATTACACCAATTAAGGCAAATCCGGCACCAATCATATCAAATTTATCGGGCTGAATGTCATCTATTTTCCACCCCCACAGGAGTGATAGAACAATAAAAACCCCTCCATATGCTGCGAATACTCGGCCAAAGTGCGCGGGTTGCAGTGTGGGTAGAAATCCATACAGCGCCAACAGCATCATCCCAGAGATACCATATACCCAGCTTTTGCTTTCGCGGAGCCATATCCACACTAAATACCCTCCGCCAATTTCCAGAAGTCCCGCTACGATAAAATAGAATACTGATTTCAGATAGATCATTATTATCATTAATCATTTTTAGAATCTGTAAAAGATAATGCATAGCTTTTGTAATCCCTTAAATACTTATTAAACCAATCAGCAGTATGATGAAACGATTTATCGCTTATCCAGTACTACTAATCGCCGTAGTATTTGCAACATCATTTTTTACTCTCAACGCAAATCAGGTTAACTCAGATGAAGATCCTCGGGTAATAGCTATGTATATGTATGCCGATTGGTGTGGAGCCTGCCAGGCAATAAAGCCAATAATGGAAGAAGCAAAACCTGAGTTTGAAGGACAACCGGTGCTTTTCGTCAAAATGGATATGACCAATGATTTTACGGCACATCAATCAAAGTTAATGGCAGCCAGGTTAGGACTTTCAGAAATTTTTGAGAAAAATGAAGGCATGACCGGATTTGTCCTGTTGCTTGATGCCAACACCAATGAAGTTCTTGATAAAATCACAACAGATGATGATAAGCAAGGTATCATAACAAAGATTACGAATGCCCTGGAGTAAATAACAGCAACAACACCTGCTATTTTGATAATTTTAGAATTCTTACTGCACCTCGCATCACAAAGCTGAATACAACAGCTCCAATGAGTAAATCCGGCCACCTGCTATCCAGTGCATAAACAAGAATTCCGGCCAAAATTACACCACCATTTACAATAATATCATTGGAGGTAAAAATTGTGCTTGCCTGCATGTGTGCTTCTTTGCTTTTCGCTTTATTGATAAGCCATAAGGTAAAAACATTTGCAACAAGAGCCGTTGAAGCAATAATGATCATCCACTGAAAGTCGGGCATTTCACCCACTCCAAGAAACCTCCGCAGTACCTCAAGAAATCCCAGTGATGCCAGACCCATCTGAAGATAGCCGCTAATTTTTGCTACTTTCTTTTTTCTTGCTACCGCTGCCCCAACAGCAAAAAGGCTGAGCGCATATACGGATGAATCTGCCAGCATATCTAGTGAGTCTGCAATCAGCCCCATAGAATTGATAATCCATCCGGCTGTCATTTCAATGATAAAGAAGAGAAAGTTGATCCCTAAAACCCACCATAGAATGTTCTTTTGTTGCTGCTCATCAGAAGCGAAAGGCGACATTTGAGCCTCTTTTGTTGAATTCAATTTAGAACCCAAACTCAGGGAGTCAAGGGCTTTCTCAATCTCATTAAGCCTATTTTCGTGATACACTTCTAATGTACGATTCGGGATATCAAAGTTTAGAGATTTAATATCTTCAAACTCTTCCAACCTCATTCGAATCATTTGCTCTTCGGCTGAGCAGTCCATTTGTGGAATATTAAATGTGGATTTTTTCATGGTTGAATATATGGGATTATTTTCATCTTCAACTTAACTGTGACAAAGAATCACCTGTTCCTTACCCCTCAAAAGGCTCACAGGTTTTAATCCTAAACGCTTTTTGAATATCTGTAACGTAAATGATGCCGTCACCGCGTTCCGGTGTTTTGGCATTGGCGCAGATAAGTTGAACAACGTTATCGGATTCTTTGCATTGACATACCAGCTCTAATTTTACGACTGGACTGTCCGTAAAGTGAAAATCCAGCGATGGGGACGCATCTTTCTGTTTGTATGCTCCGGTACCTTCTCCTTTGGAAAGCGTAACACTTTCATGTCCTGCTTCTTGGAGTGCTGCAACTACATTTTCTACTCTGTTTGGTTTTATAAAGGCTTTTATTTCTTTCATAATATTATGTGTTATGCATTAACCCCGGCAAAGCCATAAAAACATGAATATGGCTTTGCCGGAAAGTTTTTGTTAATCATCGTCGGAAGTCTGGCTTTTCTTCATTTCAGAGATCAGGTAATAGGCATTGTTCCAAGCTACTCGTGCTCCATCCGGCAATGGTTCTAACAACTTCACTTCAACCCAACCATCTTCCTCAATGCCGGTCATAATTTCTACCGGAGTGAAAGACCATTCGGTATTTCCGTTTTCCTCTTGTTGTTCTGCGGTGAATAGGTAGGTTTTACCCTCGTCCTCAACAATGGCATTCTCAGGCAAAGCAAAGGCTTTAGTCTCTGAAGTGTGAATCGTGCCGTTGATATACATCCCGGGAATCAGGAAGTTTTCTTTCTGATCAATTTCGCCGTGCACATGCACTGCCCTAGGATTTTGTTCGAATTGTTTGCCTACAGAGTAAATGGTAGCTGTAAGTATTTGATCCGGTACTGACTGTACAGTAAAAGAGATGGATTGGCCCCTTTTAACTTTGTGCACATCTTTTTCAAAGACCATCAAATCGGCATGAACATGTTCGTTATCCACAATTTCAAACATGATTGTTTGGGGATCAACGTACTGACCGATTTGAATCTGAACCTTTTCGATGTACCCATCAATAGGGCTTACTACCGGCACCGACGAATAAATATCGCCGTCTTGTATTTGTTCAACGTCCAGGTTAAGCTGATTCAGCTGAGCCTCATAACCTTTGACCTCCGCCTTAACTGATTCGTATTCGGCTTTAGTTTGTTGGTAAGTTTGGCCGGAGCCTACCTTTTCATCATATAACCTTGCTTGTCGCTTAAATTCATGATCTAAATACAACATGCGCTGATACAACCGTACGTATTCAGTTTGGACTTTGGTTAAATTAGGATGGGAAAGGAAGGCAATAGTCTGATTTTTTGACACCTGATCTCCCTCAATAACTTCTATGGAACCAATATTACCTCCCAAAACCGCAGTTACGCTTGCCTCATGCTGCGGGGGAACTTCCAGCTGACCATTTGCTTCTACGCTCTCTGAGAGAAAGCGCAGGGACAAAGTATCCAGTTTCATTCCAAGGCTGTTGAACTTCAGTTCCGACAGATGAACCATGTTTTCTTCTGCCTCAGCCACACCGGCAAGTTCTGTTGCTTCTTGTTCTTTTTCATCGCTATTGATCTCGCCGCAGGCTGTAAAAACAGATGCAAGGACAGCCAATAAAATTATATATAAATTAGATTTATTCATTTTTTTGTTGATTTAAAATCTGTTATTGAGTTTTGTTGAGGTAGTATTCTAATTGGAAATGGCTATTCAGATAATTGCCAAATGCATTCCATGAGTCGATTTCAATGCGAATGGCATCTCTGATGCTTTGAAAGAAAGCCACATAGTCTATGGCTCCTTCTTCATAAGAGGTGATGGCACCTTGCTGTTGTTCTTTGGCAAGAGGGAGTGCTTCCTGTCGATAATATTCCCACGAGCGCAACCATTTCTGATAATTTTCCCGGATACTGTTATAGGTACTGTTGAATTCTCTCTGAGCCTGGTCTAGGTTTTGACGGGCAATATTTCGTTCAATCCGGGCGGATTGAGTTTTCCCGGCCTTAGACCAGAAGAATACCGGAAGTCTGATCCCGATCTCATAGGAATTAAAGCCACCTTGCCCAGCTATTTCCTGCCAGCCATAACTGGCTTGAAAACTTGGTAAAAACTGACTTCTTTGTTCTTTAATCGATGCTTCCGCCACGTCAATTTTTTGTTGATATAAAGCAATCAGCGGATGGTCGAATGTAGAATCTACCTGTAAAGGTTGAACAAGCTGTTCGGCTGAAACACTTTGAACCGTGTATAACGAGTCCCCCTCAAACCATTTGTTAAAAGCTCGAACAGCAGCCCCATAATCGCGGAAGGCTTGTTCTGTTTGTATGGTAATTTGGTTGGCCTGATTCATGATATTAAGATATCCCAGCCGGGAAATTTCCTCCGTTTCAAATTTTATTTCCGCAGCCCTAGCAATATCCCTGAATTGCTGGTTCAGGCGATTATAGATCTCATATTGTTGTTTAGCGATGAAAACCGTTGACCAGTCCTGCTTTACCCGGAGCCTGAGCTCTAACTCAGACAATTCATAGTTCAGCCTGGCAAGTTCTGTTTGTTCATTCCGATGATTTAGCCTTGGTAAAACACCGAACAGATCAAACTGCTGCTGAATGCCAAATTTTGTAGTAACACCGTCCGAACCGTTGCCGAACTCTTCACCTCCGGTAAAGAGGTTCGTATCGCCAAAGTCCCAGGCTGTTTTTTGAAGAGCCTTCCTGTTGTCAATTCCAAGCCTGGCTGCCTCAAGAGAAGGATAATTTGCTATCGCTTTTTGAACGGCCTGATCCAGCGCAATTTGCGGAAGGGTATCATTCAGCACCTGTTCCTGAGCCTGTACAGAATCGGGAGAAAGCAGCAGGCTTCCACCAATAATCAGCAACACAACGGAGGCCATAGAAGTACTACCCGGCTTGTGTTTTCTCATTTTACGCTTTTCTATGTACGCATAAAGGATGGGCAGCACGACCAACGTAAGCAGCGTGGCGCTAATCAACCCGCCGATTACAACAGTGGCCAGCGGCCGCTGTACTTCAGCACCGGCTGTTGTTGAAAACGCCATCGGAAGAAAACCCATAATAGCCGCCGTAGCGGTCAATAAAATGGGGCGAAGTCGCTCTTTGGTACCTGTCAAAATTCGTTCTTGTAAATCCATAACACCTTCGATTTTTAATGAATTAAACCGGCTGACGAGCACAAGGCCGTTTAGCACAGCCACTCCGAACAATACAATGAAACCAACTCCGGCAGAAATACTGAAGTCCATTCCACGTAAAGCCAGGAAGAAGACACCTCCAATAGAAGCCAGGGGAATAGCCAGATAGATCATTACCGACTGTGAGAACGATTTTAGTGCGAAGTACAGCAGCACAAAGATAAGAAACAGGGCAATAGGCACTACAATAGCCAATCGGTTCTTGGCCCGTTGCAGATTCTCAAATTCACCCCCATAAGTAATGTAATAACCCGGCGGCAGATTCAATTCGGCCTCCAGTTTTTCTTGAATATCCAAAACCACCGATTCCACATCCCGCCCGCGTGTATTCACACCAACATAGCTCCTGCGAAAGGTGTTATCTCGCGAGATCTGCATAGGCCCCGGCTGATAACTGATATCCGCCACTTCTTTAACCGGCACCTGTGCACCGTTTTCCAGATCTACATACAGATTGCGAATATCCTCAATGCCAGTACGATGAGCTTCATCAAAGCGGATCACAAGATCAAATCGTCTTTCGCCTTCGAATACAACTCCAGCAACACCTCCGGCAAAAGCTGAACTTACGTACTGATTGAGCTTCGTGATATCCAGTCCATATTGAGCCACTTTTTGCCGGTCATACCTAACGGTCATTTGAGGTAGTCCAGCCGTACGTTCGGGACTCACATCACCCACCCCTGGAATAGTTTGAATAATTTGAGCCATTTCCTGAACTTTCTCCGCCAATACATCTATGTCGTCTCCGTATAGCTTTACGGCGATATCTTCTCGTACACCTTCCAAAAGTTCGTTAAACCTAAGCTCTACCGGCTGGGTAAAAACGAAATTCACACCTATCATGGTCTGATCGAGTTTACTCTTTATTTTTTCTATCAGCTCCTCTTTAGATTCGGCAGAGATCCAGTTTTCTTTATTCTTGTCCAGAATGATGTACATGTCGGCAATGTCCATGGGCATAGGATCAGTGGGAATATCAGCTACCCCAATTCGTGCTGTTACTGTTTCTATCTCTGGAAATTCTTCCAGCAGTGTCGTCTCAATTTTCTTGGATTGATCGATCGCCTCTGATAATCCACTGCCCGGACGGAATAGGGCTTGCATGGCAATATCTCCCTCATCCAGTTGTGGAATAAATTCACCTCCCATTCTCGAAAAGGTGAACATCGCACCGCCAAAAAGCAGTATGGCAGCTACAATCACAACAGGTTTTCGCTTTAACGACCATTGGATAACCGGATCGTAGCCCTTCTGAATAAAGGATATAAGTTTGTTGCTGATCCGATCGAGGCCTCGCTCGAACCGGGCAAACCATCCCTTTCTATTTTGTGAGGGTTTCATAAACAGTGCCGAGACCATTGGTACATAGGTAAGACATAAAATAATAGCACCTAATACAGCAAACCCAAAGGTGAATGCCATAGGACGGAACATCTTACCTTCTACTCCTTCCAGAAACAGGATAGGGGCAAATACAATAAGGATGATCAACTGTCCAAAGAAGGCAGCATTCATCATGGTGCTGCTTGCCTTGTAGGCAATTTCATTCATCTGTGTTTTACTAAAAGCACGTTTTCCGGATTTCACCCTTTTTTCAATTTCATGAACCGTGCCTTCCACTATAATTACGGCTCCATCAACAATAATACCGAAGTCGATGGCTCCAAGGCTCATTAGATTGGCCCACACCCCGGTGGCCTTCATCATTATAAAAGCAAAAAGCAGGGAAAGCGGAATAAGTGAGGCGGTTATTAACCCCCCGCGTAAACTTCCTAAGAGTATTACCAAAACAAAAACTACAATCAATGCACCTTCCACCAGGTTTGTGGTAACTGTACTGGTGGTTCGTTCAATAAGAGCACTTCGATCAAGGAAAGGCTCAATCTTTAAACCTTCGGGCAGTGACTTTTGAATTTCAGCAATTCTATCCTGAACGTTTTGAATGGTTGCATTCGGGTTTGAGCCTTTCAGCATCATAATAATGCCACCTACTGCTTCCTCACCATCCTGAGTAAAAGCTCCATAACGAATTTGAGTTCCAAAGGTAACCTCTTCTGCTACATCTCTGATTAGGATGGGTAGTCCGTTTTCGTTCTTGACTACAATGTTTTCTATATCTTCAAGGCTGCGTATCAATCCTTCGCCACGAATAAAATTAGCCATCTTGTTTTTCTCGATATAGGCCCCGCCGGTATTTACATTATTCCTGGACATTGCCTCATATACTTCTGAAATACTAACTCCCATTGCATTTAGTTTATCAGGACTTATGGCTACTTCATATTGTTTGATGCCTCCACCGAAGGAGTTGACCTCTATAACCCCCTCCAGGAGCACCATTTGGCGCTTAATAATCCAATCTTGTATTGTGCGCAATTCATCAGGCGTATATTGATCTTCATATTCAGGGTCCACCTGAATGGAGTACTCGTAAATTTGGCCTAATCCACTTGAAATGGGACCCATGGATGGACTTCCAAAATTCTCGGGGATCGTTTCGCCCAGTTCACTGAGTTTTTCCTGTACCAGTTGCCGGGGTAAATAGGTACCCATATCATCTTCGAAAACGATGGTAACCACGGATAACCCGAATCGGGATACCGAACGGATTTCAGTTACTCCTGGCAGGTTACCCATGGCAAGCTCCACGGGATAGGTTACAAATTGTTCAATGTCTTCGGTAGATAGATTTTCCGATACCGTAATCACCTGTACCTGATTATTTGTAATATCAGGAACCGAACCTAGATTAATGGTCATCATAGAATATAATCCTACTCCTATTAGAGACAGGATAAACAAGCCGATGATAAACTTGTTCTTAATCGAAAAGGCAATAATTTTGTTGATCATGTTGACAGCTGTGTGAATATAGATTAGTCTTTGATGCCGATCTTTTTCAAATACTTTGGCTGAAACCACAGAATGACCAGAGTTAAACAGCTCGTTGAAAAAAATGGATGGGGCAGAATTTGTTTCTGCTAAATAGAGAAAGGCAGGTATTAAATCAGAAGTTGTGTGACTTTAATAACCTTAAGAGTTATTGGAGGGGATAAATTGTCTTTTAGATATACAGGTAACGTAATTTGAAAAACAGGTTCACCATAGTTCCCAAACAAATAAGGAATGATTGGAAACATAAACTTACAGTCCGGGCACTCATTTCTTAACAGTGCATCATCATAGCAGCACTGATTTTGAAATTGATGGTGCTTTTTTTCAACTGTTTTGTACCCAGAATTAGTCTCTTCTGAATGTTGTAATACAATTTCAAAACAGCCTTTATCTAAGTTGTAGGTAGAGGAAACATCATGAGTACTTGCTAATACAGAAACACTTAAGGGTAGAAAAAAGAAAAACCCTGCCCATGAAAAAAGAAAAGATGCGATTGTCGCAACATTCAGATTACGTATGTATGCTCTGAAAAAATACAATTCTTTAAGGGGAAATATTGTGATTAAGTAGAATGCAGATAATAAGGATTATTTGTAATGCAACTCAATTGCAAAGATCAGGAAGAACAGGAAGGACAACTCCCGGTTATCACAAAATTGCCGTTGGATGGAGTAAAATTTTCGGGCAGATCGTAGTTAGGAATGCCAAGATGTGGAAAACAAAATGTTTGTTCACAGGAGAAACAATAAAAATGAACGTGCACATCATCCGGGTACGAACAGGTACAGTTTTCAGAACAAAGGGCATATTTAGTTATCCCACTTGCATCGTTTATTTGATGCACCAAACCATGTTCTAAGAATGTTTTTAAGGTACGATAAAGCGTTGTTCGATCTGCATGGGTAAACTTTTCTTCAAGATCTGATAGGCTTATTACCGACTTTGTTTCAGCCATGAAAAGAAGAATCCGCATGCGCATAGCGGTCGGTTGTATATCTCTGCTCTGCAATCTTTTTTCATGAATAGTCATCTTTATTGAAATAATATTCGTTGATTAATGTGTACAAGTAATATTCATACATAGGGCCGGTCGCCTGTATAAATTTTCCCAATTCAATTCTAAATTACCACTAAAATCTTTGAGACTCATATTTATTGATCTTGATAAAAATATATGGGTTCAGAGCAGTTATCTTGACGTTTCCAAAATTCTAAATAAGTGAAAGATTGGCAAGCTATAACACATTGACCCTTTCCTGATTTACTGATTCGGATTGCTTTTTGATACTCCGAAATCCTAACAAAAAAAGAAGAGGCAAAATTGCAGAGGGGATCTGTTGAGGAATAAATGACCAGCTTAGGAGAAAGAGCAGAAGAATAGCTGTATATAGTACCAAAAACACTTTATAATTTTCTGAAAGTCGTTTTCTGCCTATAAAAGAAAATATAAAGGCCGACAAGGCCGGGGCAGACCACACTATATTCCAATTCCATTTGGTTGAGGGATACGAAGAAAAAAACCACAAAAAAATGATCAACACTCCAATCAACCCAATTATTCCGAATAACAGACGGTCGAACCAAAACCAGAATGTCTGATTAGTTCTATAGAAAAACCCGGCAAGCAGGCTTGTAATCAGCAAAAACCAAAAGCTTAAAGTGGGGCTTACACTCGCAGGACTAATGACAGACCGTTTCTGAGGGGCATAAAATCTCTGCTCTGAAACCAAAGCAAGGCTTGTATCAGCTTGCTGTATCCGAGCGTGTGAAAATCCCTCTTTTAACAGGTCGGGTAAGAACAGCGTTTCCGACTCGGGTGGGTTGCGGTCGGCGGGAGTACCCAACAGCAAGTTAATCCCAAATTTTACCCAGGAAACGGATTTCAGGTAGGGATTAATAAACTGCCGAAAACTATTCTTTGCCGAATTTTGCGGCTCTTGAAAATGGATTGAATCCCCAGCTACTGCTTTGAGGGCCTCATAGACCCGGGTGGTACAGTTATCATAGAAGAACTCGTAGGAATAATATCGATTTTCGGGCCGGGCGTTATTCTCCAAAAAATCATACAAGCGTTTGGTTTGATTCTCTGTTAGATTTAATCGCTGTTCAGTAATAATGCGGCCGTCATTCAAATATGCTTTTTTTGCATTCTCAAACTTGTTCACCGAAAGAAAATATCGCAGATCGCCGAGGGCAAATTTCCAATAAAATCCCGGAGCGTTGAAATCAAAAGTACCATAATTATATGTGCGATCTACACCTGATTCCGGGTCGTAAATGCGCAAGGCAGTATGGCCAAACAAAGTGTACAATTCAGCACCGGAAGAAGCCGTAAGGAGACTGACCTGAGCTTCTGGCGAAAGTTTAGGTTGCCCGGCGTCTACAGAAGAAGTTGCTGCAATAAATAGTATCAGGAAAAAGCTTACTGCTTTAGTTATAGTATGCAACATGTTGGCCAAGCTAATTTATCTTTGAATAGGTTAGGATTTGTAAGCTAACAACCTCAACGCATTAAATACCACAACTACTGTTGACCCTTCATGGCCGATGACTGCCCAACCCATGCTCAGGCCAAAAATCGTAGCTGGCACAAGCAGAGCCACCATACCCAGGCTGATCCACAGGTTCTGTTTTATGATCGATTTGGTTTTGCGGCTCAGTCCGATGGCAAACGGAAGAACGGAAATCTTGTCGGCCATTAAAGCTACATCGGCTGTTTCAAGGGCCACATCTGATCCGGCTGCTCCCATAGCAATGCCCACCGTGCTGTTGGCCATAGCCGGGGCATCGTTTACACCGTCGCCTACCATCGCTACGTCGCCTTCCTCTTCACGAAGCTTTTTGATCGCATCCACCTTGTCTTCAGGCAGTAAATTACCCTTGGGGTCATCGATGCCAATTTCTTTAGCAACAGCGTCAGCTACACGCTGATTGTCTCCCGTAAGCATAATCAGGTGGGTCAAGCCCATGTCCCGCAGTTTTTGAATCACATCCTTTGCATCCTCGCGGGGCGTATCCATGAGTCCCAGCATGCCAAGATATCGATCACCATGACGAACAATCATAGTCGTTTTCCCTTCTCCTTCCAATTCTTCTACACTTCGTTTAAGGTCTTCAGAGAGTTTAATGCCATCGGCCTCTTCAAATAGCTCCGCATTCCCGATATACACTGTTATATCTTTAATCGTTGCTTTTACGCCCCGCCCTGTAATGGATTCAAGATCTTCGGCTTCAGAAAAATCAGCTTTTCCTAACTTCTCTTTTCCATCACGCACTACGGCATCAGCGAGGGGGTGATCACTTAAGCTTTCTACAGCTACAGCTACTTTTAACAACTCGTTTTCCTCCGTATCTCCAAAGGTGATTACATCAGTAAGTTTAGGTTTACCTTCCGTGAGGGTTCCGGTTTTATCAAAAGCTAACGCCTTTAAAATTCCAAGGTTTTCAAGGGGTCGGCCGCCTTTTATCAGAACTCCACCTCTTGCGGCTCGTCCTACACCGCTAAGTACCGCGCTGGGCGTAGAAATAGCCAGTGCACAGGGACTTGCAGCCACAAGAACCGCCATAGCCCGATAAAAACTCGCTGAAAATGATTCATCTATAACTAAAAAAGCAAAATTCAATATCACCACTAATACCAATACGGCCGGTACAAAGTATTTTTCAAATTTGTCTGTGAACTGCTGGGTCGGCGATTTCTGAGCTTCGGCTTCGTTAACCAGCTTGATCAGGCGAGAAAGTGTGGAATCTTTGGAAAGTTTTGTCACCTTTACCTCCAGACTTCCATTTCCATTGATGGTGCCGGCAAACACGCGGTGCTTATCGTCAATAGAATCTGCGTCTTCATCGATGGATTCAGGATCGTCATATTCCATCTTGTCCACGGGCACGCTTTCGCCGGTGATGGGTGCCTGGTTGACGCTGCTCTCGCCATTGATAACTACCCCGTCGGCGGAAATTTTACTGTTCGGTTTGATCACAATAACATCTCCAACCTGCAACTCCTCAACAGGTACCTCTTCGGTGGTTCCATCTTTTTTTCGCAGAGCGGTTTTTGGCGCAAGGTCAGAAAGCCCTTTGATGGCATCTCGTGCCCGACCCATAGCATAGTGTTCCAGGGAATGTCCAAGGCTGAACAAGAAAAGCAGAAGCGCCCCCTCAGCCCACTCCCCAAGGATTGCAGCTCCAATCGCGGCAACCAGCATCAGGAAATCAATCTCGAAATTTCCGGCTTTTACTTCGGTGTAAGCTTCCTGCACCAGGTAGAATCCACCAAAGAAGTAGGAGCTCACATATAGTGCAAGCGATACCCAGCCGGGCACCGTGCTCACATAGGAGAGGCCGAATCCTATGCCGAGCAAGCCACCGCATATCAGCGAGAAGATCAGCTCGGTTTTTTCGCCAAAGATGCCACCGTGATCATGGTCGTGCGAATCTTCTTCTTTATGTGAGTGCTCATGATCTGTCTCCGGTTTTTTCTCTTTACCATTTGTCTCCTCATTATTTTCTTTTACGTCCTGAAGTTCTTCGGAAAACTTCTCAATATCTAACCCAGTCTCTCTAATTATTTTCGTAAGCTTCTCCCTGCTAATATCACCCTTTTTATATTCCAGCCTGATCCAGCCTGTGGCGCTCGCGTAAGCATCTACAACTCCATCCACATCTCTGAGTTGCCGAGTAATTGATCGGGCGTGTCTGGAATGACGAATACCGTTCACTTTCACTAACATGTGCCCAAATATATCATGAAGTTTCGCACCGGTCTGTTGAGCAATGGTTTTTATTTTTTTTAGTGATATCGTTTCGGGATCAAAGTGAATACAGAGTTTTGGTTCTTTACTTTCATCTGTTTTAATATGTACCCGATCCACTCCATCCCGTCCTTCAAGAGTTCCAATAAGCCGACTTACACATTTATCCTTATGATCAGGGATGTCAGGTAGTATTACAGGTATATCAAGTGTTAGTTTTTCCATAGTTATTAAGTTTAAGTTAAAAAAAGAACTGAATGGGGGATCATCCCAATACAATTCATAAATAGCTGTAACGGTGCATTCTAAAACTTGCTATTCATCGTTTAAAGACTACTGCCACGGTCAAATGGCAGCAATCTTGGGGTATAAAGTGATGTAATCTTAGCCTATCGAATCACTTCATCGTCGATTTCCCCAGTTCGAATTCTTATAGCTTTATCTACTTCGGATATAAATATTTTGCCATCACCCGAATTGCCCGTTTTTCCTTTTTGGATGATCGTATCAATAATTTCAGCAACCCGTTCATCGGGAACAACGGTTTCCAGTTTTATACGGTTGGTGAGCCGTGCTTTATCTTCGGCTTTAACGTGCCCCCATCCCCGCACATCCGATAAGGTTATACCAGGCGGTTCTGGTAAGGTTTCAAGGCCATCAATGACGTAATCAATCATGTTGGTACGAATAAATGCTTTAATCTCTTTCATAGTAAGTTGGTTTTAATGAAACCTCCAAGGTTTCAAATACCTTGAAGGTTTGTATCTATTTATAATTACAGTTCAACGTGTTCTACTGGTTCAGCGAACCACTTGTAGATAGTGGGTAATACCACCAGTGTAAGCAGAGTCGATGTTACCAGACCACCAACTACCACGGCTGCCAGAGGACGTTGCACATTCGAGCCGATATCGTTTGCCAGTAGCAACGGAATCAGTCCGAGACCGGTGGTTAAGGCCGTCATGAGTACAGGGCGTAGCCGTAACAAGGCGGCTTTAACAACTGCCTTGTGGGTTTCAAGTCCTTCCTCCCGAAGTTGGTTGATGTAGGAAACCAGCACCACGCCATTGAGTACCGCGATACCAAAGATGGCGATAAAACCCACGGCTGCCGGCACGGACAAGTAGAGACCGGACACCCAAAGCGCTACAATACCACCGATAGTGGCAAAGGGTATATTCAGGAAGATGAGCACAGCGTATTTCCAGCTACTGAAGGTGGAAAACAGCATGAAAAAAATGAGTCCCAGCGTAATGGGAACCACTACATACAACCGCGCCATCGCCCGCTGTTGATTTTCAAACTGTCCGCCGTATTCGGTGAAATATCCTGCCGGTAGTTCGACATGCTCAGCCACCTTTTGCTGAATTTCACTGACTACGCTTCCCATGTCTCGTCCTCGCACGTTAAGCTGTACATAGGTTCGGCGACTGGCTTTATTTCGGGAGATCTGCTTTGGTCCGGTAAAGACTTCCACATCGGCTATTTGTGACAGCGGAACCAATGCTCCTTTAGCCGTACGGATGGGTAGATCGCGAACCTGGTCAATGTGGGTTCGCTGAGATTCCTGTAGGCGAACAAAGATATCGAAGCGTCGGATGCCTTCGAAGACTTGCCCGGATACCGATCCACCGATCCCGGTTTCTACGGTGTTAAGGAAGTCATCCATGCTAATTCCCAGCCGGGCCAACTGCTCACGATCCGGACGAACCAGGATTTGCGGTGCCGCCTTGTTGCTGGGCGCGGACATCTACAGCTCCTTCCACACCTTCAGCAATGGCCTGGATTTCACCTGCTTTTTCAGCCAGCACATCCAGGTCATCGCCATATAAACTCACAACCACTTGGGCCCGAACGCCGCTTAGCAGCTCATCAGTACGAAGCTGAATAGGTTGGGAGAAATTGGAAGAAACGCCGGGTAGATCCTCGGATAGTTTTTCTGCCATCGCGGTCTGAAGTTCTTCGTAATCACGTCCCCATTCCCATGCGTCCAACGGTTTCAAATTCACCACGTTGAAGACCACGTTCACCGGCTCAGGATCTCCACCAACTTCAGCACGACCAACACGCGAATAGACGCTTTCTACTTCAGGAAAGGTTAGCATCGATTCCTGAAGCCGCTTGGAGTATTCGGTAGTGGTTGGAAGATTGGCCCCCGGTGGTAATACCGAACGAACGGCGTAGGTACCTTCTCGTAAAGTGGGCTGAAACTCGGTTCCTAAAAACGGAAAGATGGCCATGCTTCCGGCAAAGAGAACAAGAGCGGCACCAAATACCATTTTAGGATATTTGGAGGTCTTCTCGATCAACGGTTCACTCCATTTTTTGAGCGTACGTACCAACCAGGGTTCCTTGTCCATGCCTTTTTCGGGAAGGATGAAGCTGGAGATAATAGGAATGTACGTCAGCGCTAAAAAGATGGCTCCGAACAGCGCAAAGGTAATGGTATAAGCCAGCGGTTTGAACATCTTTCCTTCCACACCTTCAAGCGAGAAGAGTGGCAGAAATACAATGATGATAATGCTGGTAGCGAAAAAGACCGGTCGAATGACTTCACGCGCGGCTTCACTCACAATCCGTGTTAGGGACACATTTCCTTCTTTTCGCTCCTCAAGCAGCCTGTACGTGTTTTCCACAATTACCGTGGCACTATCACCGATCATCCCGATGCTGATCGCCAGCCCACCGAGACTCATCAGGTTAGCCGATATTCCCAGCCATTTCATCCCTATGAAAGCGATCAAGAAGGCAATGGGAACCGTGGAAATAATGATCAACGTGGATCGGATATCACCCATAAAGAAGTACAACACGATGAGCACCAGAATGGCTCCGATGTAGAGGGCATTGGTAACTGTACCCACGGCTTTTTCTACGAGTTCACCTTGAGAATAAAAGGTTTCCATGATCATCCCTTCGGGGAGGGCGCTATTCATGGCATCCACTTTATTATCCATTTCGGCCAGCAAGTCCTGTGTGTTGGTTCCGATGAGTTTCAACACAAAACCGCCCACCGATTCTTCCCCGTTGGCAACCAGTGTTCCCCGCTTGATTTCCGAGCCAAATGCCACTTCAGCTACATCTTTCACATACACCGGAGTACCGTCTTCGTTGGATACGATTATATTCTCAAGGTCATTGAGACCTTCTTCGTCGGGTTGAATCCAGCCATAACCGCGCACCAGATATTCTTCTCCTCCGCGTTCCAGAAAAGAAGCGCCTACCGTGCGGTTGTTTTTATTGAGGGCACCTTCGAGATCTTCAAGGGTAAGTCCTCGGGAAACCAGGGCATTCATATCGGCTTTGACCTGGAATTGACGAACATCCCCGCCAATCGACAGCACGCCGGTTACGCCGGGCACTGTTCGCAGCTGCGGTTTTACGATCCAGTCCTGAGCGGTACGGATATCCATCAGGGAGTGGTCGTAGCCTTCTTTATTCTTGACCTCATACATCAACACCGTTCCAAGGCCGGTGGTGATAGGGCCAAGTTGGGGTTCACCAAGTCCATCCGGTATCTCGTTTTTGGCCTGCGACAGTCGTTCGTTGACTAGTCGCCGGGCAAAGTAAATATCAGTTCCTTCCTCAAAGTAAATATTCACTCTGGAAAGCCCGAAAATAGAGGTGCTTTGCACCCGGTCCAGTTTCGGCAAACCATACATGGAGATCTCAATGGGATAACTTATTTGAGTTTCCACATCTACCGGAGAAAGCCCCGGACTGGAAGTAAACACCTGCACGAGTGTGGGTGATACGTCGGGAAAGGAGTCAATGGGTACATCCCGAAATGAAAAGTAGCCATAGAGCGCTACCGCGGCTACCAAAATAAAGATGGTTAGCCGGTTCTTTAATACTTTATCAATTATTTGTTCAAGCATAAGTCAAATATTCAGGGTGATAATTTTGTTGATCCGATCTGCATTAGTGGCCATGATCTGCACTCCGGGTTGCGGCGGTAAGAGCTGATTTCAGGTCAAAAGCCCCGGAAACTACGGCTGCTTGTCCAGGTGTTAAACCGGAAAGCACTTCCACGAAACCATCTCGTTCATTTCCAAGGGTTACGGCTACCGGACGAAAACTTCCGGGCTCTTCACCAGGCACAAAAACACGGTCGGTGCCTTCGATTTGCTGAACAGCACCCACCGGAATGAGCGCAGCGGTTTCCTTTGAATTGGTGTAGATGCGAGCGGTACCAAACATACCGGCACGGAGCTGTCCCTCAGGATTATCAAAAAGCGCACGTACGGGCATGGTTCGGGTTTCTTTTTCCAGCTCGTACGAGATCCAGTCGGTCGTTCCCTCAAAGGTGGTTCCAGGAGTGCTTCGTATGGAAAGCTCAACACCCTGTCCGGTTTCCAGATAGCGAATATCTTGCTCATATCCGTCTATCATCACCCAAACCTTAGACAAGTCGGCTACATGAACCGGCGTTTCACTGGGGCTTATAGTCTGTCCGGGAGAAAGGTCTCGCTCCTGAATGGTACCACTCAAGGGACTGCTCAGGTAGAAATAAGAAAGCGGAATCTCACTTCCGGCCTTAATATTTTGGATATCATTATGGGATAATCCGTATAAACGCAACGCTTCAGAGGCGGCATCAAGCTCTGCTTTCGCTTGTTCATATTCCAATTCGGCCTGCAACAGCTCAGCCTGACTGGAGATATCCTGTTCATACAAATTTTGCTCACGCTTAAAGTGGGCTTCCTCCTTCTTCATGGCCGCTCTGAGACGAATGTAATTGGCTTTGATCTTGCCAAGTCCAACGCTGCTCATTTGTGCAATGGGCTCGCCTTCTTCCACGTAATCCCCCAAATCTTTAAGCACTTTAACCACTTTGGCCTCAATACGCGGACCCACTTTTGCAATGCGATCCATATCGTACATCACACTGGCAGGCCGTTGAATTACGGAGCTTGCACTTCCGGCTTTCAGGGTATCTACATTTATATTGAGGGAAGCCATTTGCTCTTCAGAAAGGTGAACTTCACCGGGTCCTTCACTCTCTTCCTCCGAATGTTCACCTTCTTCCTCTGTATGTTGTGTTTCTTCACTACCGTGTTCATCAGCAGTGGCATGGTTTTCTGTTTGAGGAGTGGATTCATTTTGAGAACTACAGCCGCTTATAACGACTCCACTCAAAAGCAACATCCACACCGGAAGTAATACGTTAATGATCTTCATTGTTTTTAGTCTCTGTTTCATGGGGTTCAAATAATTAGTTGGTAGAAATTTCATTCAAAGGCGTGCCGATTAGTCGCTCAACTTGTGCGATGGCACGGTTCAGTTCAGCCAGCGCTTGTACGTAGCGGGTCCGGCTGGTAAATAAAGTTCGCTGGGCATCCAGTACTTCCAGAAAATCAAACTTGCCCTGCCGGTAGCCGGCTTGGGCAGCTTTATAAGCCGTTTGGGCTCCGGGCAAGACTTCAGCTTGAAGTTGTTCGGCCTCATATAAAGCAGCTTGTAACTTGTTATAGCTATTTTGAAGGGCTTTTTGCACCTCAATCCTGGCAGACTCCCGCACCGTTTCCGCAAGGTTGAGCTCATAACGAGCCGCCTTTACATTCCCTTGGTTGCGATCAAAAAATGGAAGAGGGATAGAAACACCAACCAAAGCAGCTTCAGCTCCAAGATCTTCCATCCAGAGATACCCGCCGCTGATTTTTATATCAGGAATGGCTTTGGATCGCTCATACGAAAGGGAAGCTTCCCGTTGCTGAATCTCGGTAGTCCAGCGAGCTACATCCGGGTTTTGCTCTATAAATTCGGCCACGTATTGGTAGTCTGGAATAGAATCCGGCATCCCTAACTCTCCTGACAATACTGAGAATGATACCTGATCACTTCCCCAAAATGAGGCCAGTGTGGTAAAAGCGGATTGCATCGAATTGCGCCTGTTTTCCAGATCTATGCGTGCACGAGAGAGTTCCACTTGGGCTTTGGTCTGCTCCAGTTTTGAAACTTTCCCGGCTTCGACTTGCGCCGACACGCTTTCATAAAATTGTCGGGCAACATCTAATAACTCTTTTTGTTGTTCCCATTGCAGTTGGGCTTCCAAAGCGGACGTATAAGCTTGTGTGAGTCCGGTGAGCGTATTTAAACGCTGGGTTTCGTAATCCCACCCGGCGAGCTCAGTGCTTAAACCGGCCAGTCGTTTCCGTTTCATCCGATCAGCCCCTAAGAGAACTTTTTGGCTGAGCCTTATTGTGGTTTCCCTGGAATCATAGCCTTCAAAAGGGCCGGTTCCTCCAAAGTTTTCCATTTCGGCTTCCAGTTCCGGATTGGGCAACAAAGCAGCTTGAATGCGCTCGGCTTCCTTAACCCGAACTTGCCAGGCATAACTTTGCAGACCGGGGTTTTCGAGGAGCGTTTTAGCCAGTGCCGTTCGATAGCTCAGCGTGTCGCCAATAGTAATCGAATTGGCCGAAGAGTTTAAATTTCTGTTTAGAATCTGAGAAGAATAGTCCTCGGATTCATGTTCTATAAGCGTGCTTTCAGATGGTGTTTGAAGTACCGTTCGTTCGCTGGCGCAACCGGCAGCAAGCACGAGCGTGCCGATGAGCAGCATCGTTTTGATAAATTTTGACATGTAGTATTCAGCCTTTTAGCTGTTGTAGATTGATGAGAAATGCGCACGGGATACTATGATCCTGTGAAGTATGAAGGGCATTCTCAATGTGAATTAGGTATAGGAGGGGCTGTATGGCCTAATTCAGAAGTACTACGGTCTGTAGATTGGTGGTGATAGAATTTTCTATAACCGGCGGTAAGAAAATAGTTTGCTGAAGGGAACGGGAGGCCGGAGTGATCTCACTTTTTTGAAAAACAGCTCGTTTAAGATCAGCAACTGTCTTTTGTTGGTCAAAGCGATTCAGCTTGTCTTCTTTGGCACAGAGTAACGAAATAGGAACATCTCTGTGGTGATCACCATCTTGGTGAAATATGGTTTCTTGTTCGTGATCATGACCATCATTTTCGTGAACTTCAGCCTCACTATTGAAGAATAGTCCAAGCTCTGCCTTTGATTCAACATTTACATCGCCATTATCTTCAAAACAATACACCAATGACTCTGCCAGACTATGCACACTTAACACATGCATAGCAAATATGATCAGCAGAAGTCGGGCTGAGATTTTATAAATCTTTGTTTTGTGGATTTTTTTAAGCAAGGTAAATGCTCAGAGCGGGAAGAACCGTAATTTGAACAATCGGCGATAAGCCAACCTCATAAGAAAAAATATTTAGCACAGGCATCGCAGAAGTATATTCCCACAGGTTAAGAAAAATGGCAGCCCATTCAAGAAAAATACTTGCTGCAAAGCTCAAGCCGAAAAGCACAAAATATCCTTTGCGACCAAGATGAGGTTCCAGATGCACGGATGAAGTCAGCATTGAGGTGGCTCTCCAAAGCCCTAATACAATGATGATATCCCCTAAAACAGCTCCCCACATCCAAACGGTAGCCTTGAGAAAAGGCCAGTCCCACATGCCATATAGAAAGCCACATTGAACAAACTCCCAAATGGTATTAAGGATAAAAGCCCAAAAAATTACTTTTTTAACAGGCTCACTAATCACGTTCAATTATCAGAATCGTTAAGACTATAATTATACGTGGCAGCGACTATTGCCCCTGTTATCCAGCCTATAATAAAGGTCAGAATAATTCCAAGTAGTGATTCCCACAAAGGAATGTCCATTCGAATGATTGATGACGTATCAAATCCGTGCAAGAGGGCGTTAAAAAAGGAAATAGTTCCTTGCTGGCCAAGCACAATCATCAACAAGGCACAGCCCAGGTATAGAATCACGCCTGTTGCGCCAACCGCTATTCCTAATTTCTTGGTGTTTAGTTTTCCCATAGTATCTCCTCTATTCTATTGGTTTTATGTACTATTCAGTAATTTGAAAATATTGTAGTTAGATTCGCAGTTTTAAACCCATCTTTTGATAAACTTAGTTTCCATTTTACATCCTTCAATTTTCGAGCTTCAAGAACCGTGCATTGATAGCTACAATAACAGTACTTAGCGACATCAGTATGGCTCCCACTGCAGGACTTAATATAATGCCCCAGGCAAACAGGACACCTGCGGCAAGGGGAATGGCTCCGATATTATATCCGGAAGCCCACCACAGGTTTTGAACCATTTTGCGATAAGTAGATTTGGAAAGTTTGATGAGAGCAGTGACATCTTCAGGGTTATCTTTTACCAGTACGATATCACCGGTTTCAACTGCTACATCAGAACCGGCCCCGATAGCAATGCCTACATCAGCCTGTGCAAGTGCGGGCGCATCGTTGACGCCGTCTCCAGTCATGGCCACAAGTTTTCCTTGGCCCTGAACCTCCTTCACCTTATCGGCTTTTTCATCCGGTAGCACTTCAGCAAACACCTGATCAATGCCTAATTCCCCGGCCACGTAATCGGCCGTTTGTTGATTGTCGCCCGTCAGCATGATGCACTCAATCCCCATTTTGTGCAGCGCATCAATCGCATTCTTAGACGACTCTCGGATTTGATCCCCCAAAGCAATCGCTCCGGTCAATTGATCTTCGATGATCACAAAAACCACCGTTTTTCCCTGGGATGATACCTTTTCAACTTCAGCTGTTGGGTATTCCATTTCCTGCTCCCGAATATATCCGGGGCTTACTACTTTCACCGACTTTCCATTTACCTTGCCTTCAATTCCCTTTCCGGTAATGGAGTTAAACTCATCCGGCTCCCAGGTTTCGTCGGCTTTTTCGAGGATTCCTTTTGCAAGTGGATGTTCAGAGTTTTTCTCAAGTGAAGCTGCATATTTGAGTATCTCTTCATCGGAGTGATCATCCCCAAAATTCAGAATATTGGTTACAGTGAATGTTCCTTCGGTCAGCGTACCGGTTTTATCGAAGATGATGGAATCCAAGTTTCTTGCTTGCTCAAAAGCAGAGCGATTGCGTATAAGAAATCCATTGGTCGCAGCAATACTGGTTGATCGGGAAACCACCAAAGGAATGGCAAGACCCAAAGCGTGCGGACAAGTGATTACCATGACCGCTACGGTTCGGTTCATCGCAAAGTCAAAGCTTTGTCCAGTAAAAAAGATCCAGGCTCCAAAGGTTATCAGGCCGGCTGTAATGGCAACAATGGTCAGCCAAAAAGCAGCCCGATTGGCTAAATCCTGTGTACGAGACTTACTTTCCTGTGCTTCTCTTACCAGGCTAATAACCTGAGATAAAAATGAATCATCCCCGGTTTTAGAAATTTGTATAGTAAGAGAACCTTTTTCATTTACAGAACCGCCAATTACCTCATCATCTTTTTGTTTACTAACCGGCTTGGATTCTCCGGTAAGCATGGCTTCATTCACGCTGGACTCACCTTTAACCACAATTCCATCTGCCGGAATTTTTTCTCCCGGCTTGATGAGGACTTTGTCGCCCTGTTGTAATTCTTCCACAGGAACGTCTTCTGTAGACCCATCTTCATTCACGCGATGGGCTTCACCCGGTATCAGTGCTGCCAGTTCTTCCAGGGCTGAAGAGGCACTCATCACAGACCGCATTTCTATCCAATGCCCCAGCAGCATGATTCCGACCAGAGTTGAAAGCTCCCAGTAGAGCAGGTCGCCTTCAAAGCCAAAGACAACAGCCGTGCTATAGAGATAGGCGATAGAAATAGCAAGGCCGATGAGCGTCATCATCCCCGGCTGCTTTTTCTTGAGCTCATCAATCAGACCGGTGAGAAATGGCCATCCGCCAAAGAAGTAAACGACGGTTGATAACGCAGCTAAAATCCAGCTGTCACCGGTGAATCGCCAGTCCACACCCAGAAAATCCTGGATCATAGGTGATAGGGCCATGATCGGAATCGTGAGTGCAAGCACCCACCAAAATCGAAATTTAAAGTCCTGAACCATCATTTTGTGATGCTCGTGATGAGAATGACCTTCATGGTCACCGTGATCCTGATTGTGTTCCTTATCGTGGTTATGGTCTTCGTGATTGTGATGTTCGTGGTTCATATTCTGCTCTGTTTAGTTAAATCGTTTGTTGCTTATCGGGATGACCAGTGAATAGCGGTAATTTTCCAATCCGAACCCTCTTTTTTTAATACAGCAAGTTCGAGAGAGGTCAGGTCTATTTCTCTTTCGGAATACGTTCCTTTCATGGAACTAACCGTGCTGACCCATGCTGTATTTCCTTCAATGCTGATTTTTTGAGTTAGTATCTCACGATCCATGGCACTCAAAAATTTACCATCAGAGTGAAAGTGATGGGAAAGATATTCTTTCTTCGTTTCCATTCCGCTGCCTTCCAGTATCAAGACATCATCAGCCATTACATTTGATGCGGCATCAGAATCGTTGTCAACAATGGCGGTTTTAAAGTTGTCAAGTGCTTCTAAAACCTTGGTTTCTTTTTGGTTTGTTTGAGCCATCACGGTTCCTGATAAAAACACAAGAAGTGCGAATATTTTTATAAATGGTTTCATAGGTATAGTTTTTTAGAGTTGCGTCATTTCAATTTTAGATACGAGTACTGATCCCTGGCCTTGTAATTTTAGCCCTACGCTTCCGCTTTTCGGAGCATCTCCGTGGCCGTGCACTTTCATCTCTCTGTTAATATATCCGCGAAAGTGCGTTTCATCTGCCACTACACGTAGAAATAACAGACCCTCGGTTTCATAGGTGCCTTCTTCGAAAATGGTTGTTTCCCCGTTCTGGATTCTGCCTTGACGAATAATCCCATCCGAATTCAGTGAAACAAAATCATAGTTATCGGCATCCTGCAGGTGATGAATGAGTTCTATTTCTCCATCTAAATCATCCAGATTGAGGTAGTAATCAACTTGTATGTTTTGGTATGATTGATGGGTAACAAATAGATTCGCTTGCCCGGAAGCTTGAAGCTGTAATAACGGATTACCACTTGAAGTGATAGTTGGCTTTAATGCCTGTAAAGAACCGTTCACCCAGTGAAAGTTAGTGATTAGGTCACTTACTGAATTTGAGTTGATCTCCCAGGTCCAGTCTCCATTTTCTTTAGTGATAAAAGAGGATGGAACCGTTGCAGTACTGTCGGTGCCTTCAGATGTAGCTGGTTCTTCTTGTTGTAATAGTTGACCGGTTCCGGCTCCATATCCATATACCATTTTACCGCCATACTCCGCGGTTTCAAAAACCATAAATAATCCCGGAAGTACTGTAATGAATGCAATGATTCTAAAGGCTTTCTTTTCAAAAAGATCAAACCAATGAAAGGCGATTCTCAATAGAGCATATATTACAAAGAACCATAGAAGATACTCCGCCCAGTCAGAATGCTCACTTAGTACCGATTGTGCTTCAGCCGGTAGAAAAACCGTATCTGCAGCAATGGTGCCACTGTAATAGGTGACACCGGCGAAAAGTGCTCCTGCTACATAAAGGATAGTACTCTTTGTTTCATCCCACCATTTTTCTTGAAAAAAAAGAGATACAAAATTAGCCAATGCAGCCGTCACTAATAGCGCAATAGGAAAATGAACGATCAGTGGGTGAATGTTGGGAGCCCATTCAGGAGTTAGTAAAGATTCCATAATTAGTTATCCAAAGTTTTAAATAATTGAGTTCAGAAATTAATTGTTGTGTCCAAAAGGTTATATAATCTCCAGGTTAGCCATCATGCCGTTGTCTTCGTGCTCCAGGTTATGGCAGTGAAAAACGTACAGGCCTTTTGGCGCATTGAAACTCATGATGACCCTAACAGTCTCGCCGGGCATGACAAGTACCGTGTCCTTCCAACCTGTTTCGGTAGGCGTTAATCCTCTGTTTCCACTTCTATCAAGAACTTTAAACTGAACGGCATGCACGTGCATGGGGTGAGGTACGTTTGAGTTATTGATAAACTCCCAAATTTCAGTACTTCCTTGCTCTACACGTTCATCGACTCGCTCCATCTCAAACTGACGCCCATTAATGGTATGGCCGTTCATCATTTGCATGTCCAACCGAATGGGGCGGGTACGATCAGCAGATGAAGCTTCAGGAAAGGTCGATTCAGACAGCTGACCGGGAAGGTCCACTGATTCTTGCTTAGATTCTCCATCAATCCTGAATTCCATAAGATCAAAACCAGTGCCTTGTTCGGGGCCGGAGCTCCCCATCATGTTTTGCATTCCCATCATACCGCCGCCGGAAGGCACATCAAATGGTTTACTGATAAGGTGAATACTATTTTTCTTCAATCCAGAGAAGTCTACCAGTATGTCTGCTCTTTCCCCTGGGGCCATTAATAATTCATTGGTCTCAATAGCTTCCGGTAGAAGGCCTCCATCGGTGCCAATGACCATAAAGGAAAGATCATCTTGAAACGCTACATTATAAATCCGGGCATTTGAGCCATTTAATACTCTCAAGCGATACACACCAGGCTCAACTTCATGGTAAGGAGATGGCGCTCCGTTAACTAAGATCGTATCTCCCAAAAACCCAGTCATCATCCGTTCGGGCATAGACGGGTTATAAATAATCTGCCCAGAGTCACTTACTCTCCGATCCTGAATAACGAGCGGTATCTCGTAGTTACCACTCGGTAAGTTGAGTGCTTTTTCTTCGTCATCTTCAATAATAAAAAAACCTGCTAACCCGCGATAAACCTGTTCTCCAGTTATTCTGTGAGGATGAGGGTGATACCAATAGGTGCCGGCTCTTTGATTCAGGCTGAATTCATAATCATAGGCTCCTCCTGATATTGCATCTTTGGGATGTCCATCCATTTCGGGGGGAACAATGAGTCCATGCCAGTGAATAATGCTTTCCTGACCTATATTATTAGTAAACTGGATGTTAAGTTCCTGCCCCTTTACATGGCGAATTGTTGGACCGGGAACTGAATTATTAAATTGAAAAGCAGCCAGACTTAACGATTCTGGTATCTCTATTTCTGCAGAAGAGGCAGATAAATTAAACGAAGGATCGGTTATTTGACCCGGAAAAGGCAATCTGTTTCTAAAAGAACCCTGCAACTCATCGTCAGAAAAAGTTAGGCAGGATGTTAACCAAGGTGATAGGGCTAATGCACCCGTTCCAAGACCTACTCTGTGTAAAAATTGTTTTCTTTTCATAAATTTGAAACTATAATGATTGTATTATTGAATACTTGATCACATCAGATCCTTTTTCCTCTTCTCGAATTCTTCTTGATCAATTTCCCCATTTGCATATCTTCGCTTAAGGATCTCAAGGGGCGTTTCGCTTTCAGATTCTTGTTGATTTGTTTTGAATAACGGCCTTAGTAAAACAATGACCAAAGCAATGAGTAAAAACCACCAGATAAACATCATCCAGCCACCTCCAAAAAATTGAAAATCATGCATAGTGCTATCATTTAAAGTTTTAGAATTCGGGGATGACTTTGAACCACATCCCCATTTAATTTTTACTAATGATGGTTCATATCTTTATTATCGGTAGAATCTGATTTCATTTTCATTCCCGAATCCATCATGCCTCCCTGCATCATTTGCATACACATCATATGCATATTCATCATGGATGAGTTATCCATCATATTCATCATTCTAGCTTGATCCATATCTCCATCCATCATAGATTGCATCATTTCCATATGCTTTTCCATGCGTTCTTTCATTTCAGGATTGTTCATCATGGAGTTCATGTTTTCCATCATTTTGGAATGATCCATCTTTTGTGATTTCATCATTCTCTGCATCATCTTGGCTCGCATTTCAGGATTATTCATCATGTGATCCATCATCACGGATTGCATAGATGAGTCCTGCATCATGGTCATCATTTGCTGCTTTTTCTGCTCCATATTTTGTTGCTGGGCCACAGCGGTTACGGTTAGACCTAAACTTATTGCCAGTAACAGAGCGATTGATTTTATCTTTCTCATAATCTTATGGTTTTGTTAATGTTTGCTTTACTTAAAATATCATTTATCTAAGGGGTTAGCTTATACAATGATGATTAATACTTACCGTTTATTTAGTGTAAGCCTATTATTCTATTACTTTAGGTCCTTCCTCACCATCCCTGATTCTAATCATATTCTCAATAGGCATGACAAATATAATTCCATCTCCGCGCGAACCTGTTGAAGCAGTTTGTTGAATGATTTCAATAATAGAATTGACATCTTCGTCTACCGCTGCTATTTCTATTTTCACAACTTTGGAGTGCATCGCCGGGAATTGCAAAGAGCCATGGGCATGGTCAGGATCGGTATATTGACCTGCTCCTTCTCCTCTGAAAACCGTTATGCAACAATGGCCTTCAGAACGTAGCGCTTTATACACTTCTTCAAGCAGCATGGGGCGTATGTATGCTTTTACTAATTTCATAATACCTCCGTTTTTGATTTATACATTAATTCATCTGCTCAACGGTTTCTCCACAGTTGTGCATTTGAGTGCCATAAAAAGGGTTTTCAATATCTTTTTTGTCACTTATCCAGGTGCTTCCACCACCGTACATAGGGCAATATTGCTTGAACAGTGCTCCTTCATATCCTTCTTCTTCAATTCGTGAAATAAGCATTTCTGAAATGGATTTGAACTCGGCTCTGAGCTCTTCAATATCACTGAATGTATCCGTTGAGAACACTCGGACATGTTCTTTAGCCGTTTCAAAATCATCTTTGGACAGTGCTTCCCGAAGTTTCAAGTACTGGGGTACTAATGCCTCAAGGCTTTTATCCATTTCATGATTTGAATGATCTTCAGTTGTATCCATAGTGGATTCATTCATATCGCCGTCGTCCATATTCATTTCACCGTTATTCATGTCCATAGCACCGTGATCATGTGCCCCGCGATTTGCTCCTGAGCCCGGTTCTCTATTCATCATACTGAGTTTATCGCTAAGCTGGGCGGCAGCGTCCACTTTAAATGTGCCGTTTGATACCACACGCTCACCAACTTCCAGTCCAGATTCGATTACATATTCGTTACCAGCCCTTTTGCCTAATACAACTTCCCTTGCTTCAAAAGCAGGAGTTTCAGCTGTGGAAACATCCATAAACACAATGGACCTTTCTCCGGTCCATAGCACGGCACTTCGGGGGACAAGAAGTTGCTGTTTTTGGCCTGATTGAGAAGAAATAACTCCTTCAGCAAACATGCCGGGTTTCATCTCGTTTCTCGGATTATCCACAGTAATACGTATTTCTACTGTTCGGGATTTATCATTTAAAAAAGGCTGGATAAAGCTGACTTCGCCGGTATAAGTATGCCCAGGAATGGAGCTCACCGTAAAATCAATTTTATCTCCGATTTTTAAATTATTGACTGACGATTCATACGCCTCAAATTCAATCCATAACTCAGAAAGCTTCGCGATCCGGTATAGCATTGAACCTTCCTGAATATGGTCTTCCCGAGAGATATTGATCTGTGATACATAGCCAGATACCGGTGAGAAAAAGTCTAACTCTTCCATCACTTCTCCTGATTGTTCGATTTGGTTAATGGTCTCTTCCGGAAATTCCCAAAGCAATAGCTTGCGCCGGGCAGACTCATATAATCGAGGGTTTTGTTCTTTGAATCGGGCTGTTTCCAAAAGTTCACTTTGTGCCGTAATTAACTCCGAAGAATAAATAGAAACCAGTTTTTGCCCTTTACGGACGTAATCACCGGTATAATCTACATATAACTCCCGAATACGACCGGGGAAGTGAGCCGTCACATTCGATACCAAGTTCTGATTTACAACCACTTTGCCCGGCAACCGGGTTTCAACCACTGGGACTCCTTTTTTAACCGGAGTGGTTTCAACCTCAGCAAGCGCAAGTGCGGCTTTCGAGAATGTAACAGCGTTCGGGTTGAGCGATTCTGAGTCACTTTCATCAAGATCATTAGCCGGAATTAACTCCATGCCACAAATTGGACAATTTCCTGGCTCGCTTTCTCTTATCTGAGGGTGCATACTGCACGTATAAACCACATTGCCTTCCTCATCAGTGTGGGTTTCTGATATATGCTCTTCAAGTGTTTGTGGTTCCGAAGTCCCTCCGAAAAAGAGGTAGCCGAGTAAGAGTCCACCCAGTATAAGTCCAGAGTAAATAAGTATGTTTTTTGTTTTCATAGTTGTAAGTATTGAGTTGTGAGATTAGAGAAGTGAGTAGTTTTTCTCACTACTCATTCCTGAAATCACAGGTCTATTTATTTAGATTAATGTTGTGTTTGCCTGTCAGGTAATCGATGAAAGCCGATGAAACCTGCATATCTACCAAAGCCTGAATGCGGCTAAGTTGATAACCCAAAAGCTTGCGCTGCATCCGTAGAATTTCTTCAAAATTGGAGCTGTCGGTTGAATAGTTCTGTGTCATAATGCTCAGTGCCTGATTAACTCGTTGAATCTGCTTCTGGTCATACAAGTCAAACCGACGCCGCGCATCATAATAGTCCCTCAACGAAGAGGATAAATCTGTTTCCAGTTTGTTCTCTTTGTCTGTTATTTGCGACTGTACTGATTGAATATTCAGCTCTGCTTGTTGAACCTTGGCATTGTATTTATTTCGGAACAGGGGAATTTTGAAACTGGCTCTGGCCATGATGGCATCTTTACCATTATCAGCTAGCGTTGGTACATCCGAGCGTTCTCCGGTGAAGATATAATCCAGACCTACGCCAAAGGATGGTTTCCCGTCTTTTGCTGCCAGCGTTTTCATTTCATGGGCGGAGTCCTTCTGGTATCTAAGGCGATTTAATGCCGGGTTTTGTTGAACCAATTTATTCAGTAGTTCCGGCTCGCTTTCTATACTCATTTCAGGAATTAACGTATCCGGCAAGGTGATCACCTGTTCTTGCTCAGCATTCAAAAGCTCATTCACTTTTTGAATTAACACGTTCCGGTTGTCTTCAAGCAAAGCAATTTGCGTCTTCAGGTCTTCCTGTTCGATTTGTGCCCGTAACACATCCACCTGCGAAGCCTGATCTGTTTCATATCGGCTCAAACTTATCTCCACTAAGGAGTTTAGGATGTCGAGGTTTTCGTTGGCAATCTCCAAGCTTTGGTCCAACTCATAAACTTCAATAAGTGCTTTCTCGGTTTGATAAAACAGTCGATTTCGGGTCTCCTGAAATACTTCGTATTGTGCTTTAGCCTGCGCTTCCGATATTGATCGTTTATCTGAGAGGCTCCCAAACCAGGGAAACATTTGGGTTAGTGAAATCCTTGCTTTTTGTGGTCCCAATCTGGTTTCAATCGGACTGATGAAATAGGCAAAAGCAACTTCCGGATCGGGCAAAGTACCAACAATAGGACTTTCTTCAAGAGCTGATAGATAGTGCTGATATTCAGCCTTCAACTCGGGATTATTATTAGCTGCTTGTTGTTGGTATTCGGCAATAGTTTGAGCTTGCACGGTAAAAGGCAGTGCAATTATACCAAGTAATGCAATTAATCGCAGAGCGTGCAGAGGTTTCGCAAAGAGTGCTGAAGACTTTCTTCCCATCCTGCTCAATGTTGGATATTCGATATTCCTTATTCGATGATCTTCTTTCATGACAATTCTTTTTTCATTTTAAATTCTTTCCACATGTAATAAAGGACCGGTATAACCAGTAATGTGATGATTTGCAGGAACATGCCACCTACACTCGGGATTGCCATAGGCACCATAATATCCGAGCCTCGGCCGGTGGATGTTAGGACGGGTAACAAAGCAAGGATGGTGGTGGCTGTCGTCATGAGTGTCGGACGAATTCTGCGTGTACTTGCCTCTATCACCACTTCTCGTAATTCAGCCGATGTCTTCGGCTTCTTGCGATCAAACAATTGGTCGAGATAGGTTGCCATCACTACGCCTCCGTCAGCCGCTATTCCAAATAAGGCGATGAATCCCACCCACACAGCCACACTTAAGTTCACGGTTCCCATTTGAAACAGATCCCGAAGATTTTGACCAAACAGATCAAAATTCAGAAACCATCCCTGACCGTACAGCCAAACAAGTAGAAATCCCCCCGCCCAGGCCACAAAAATGCTACTGAAGATCATGGATGTAGTAGCCACAGACCGAAATTGGAAATACATGATCAGGAAGATAATGACCAGCGCAATAGGCAGAATAACGCTTAGCCGTTTCTCAGCTCGGACCTGATTCTCATAGTTGCCCGCGAATTCAAAATTGATACCTGCGGGAACCGCTATGTTACCGGAGTTCACACTCTCTTCAATAGCACGTCTGGCATTTTCTACCACTTCAATTTCAGCAAAGCCATCTAATTTATCGAAGATTACATAACCCACCAGGAACGTATCTTCGCTTTTGATGGCTTGTGGTCCTTGGCGGTATTTGATCTCAGCCAGTTGTGAAAGAGGTACTTGAACACCCGTTTTGGTGGGAACCAAAAGTTCATTTAAAGCCTCAGGGTTATCTCTTAACTCTCGGGCAAAACGAACACGAATGGGGTATCGCTCACGCCCTTCAACGGAGGTTGAGACTGCCATCCCACCCACACCCATCGACATAAATTGCTGCACGTCTTGAACGGATAACCCGTAGCGGGCTAACTGTTCCCGGTTCCAATGAACTTCCAAATAGGGTTTACCAACAATACGTTCCGCAAATACCGATGAAGCTTTTACGCCTTCAGCATTCTTCAGGACATCTTCTAATTGTAAACCAAAATTTTCGATTTCTTGAAGATCACTGCCTTTCACTTTGACACCCATGGGAGCCCGCATTCCCGATTGCAACATGATCAATCGTGTTTCAATAGGCTGAAGTTTGGGGGCAGAGGTGGTTCCGGGTATGCGTGCGGCAGCTACAATTTCATCCCAGATATCATCCGGGGAGTGAATATGATCGCGCCACTGGCGATAATACTTACCGTTTTCATCCGGGATCAGTTCTCCATCTTCACCTCTTACAAACTCCCCTGAATCATTGACCTCGAATCGCATCCGTCGGCCATTTTCATCCGTTTTGTATTCCGATTTATATTGAATCACATTTTCGAACATGGAGATGGGTGCAGGGTCTAAGGCTGATTCAGCCCGGCCCATTTTTCCAACAACCATTTCAACTTCCGGTATGGAGTTAACAGACAGGTCCAGTTTACGCATCACGTCTTCTGCCTCTTCTACACCGGCATGAGGCATCGTCGTAGGCATCAAAAGGAAAGCTCCTTCATCCAGGGCGGGCATAAATTCTTCACCCAGTCCTGGAAAAGCTTCAGACGCTGAAGTCCAAACGGATGTTTCGCTTATATCAACCCCGACCGTATTAAAGCTTTTGGCTACAAATCCAAAGGTAGTTGCAAAGCCCAGCCAAATTACCACCCCAAAAATCACGAAAAAGGATGGAAGGGTTAGAAAAATCTTTTTATGATCCAGACACCAACTAATAATGGGTTGATAATATTTGATGATGAGCCAGAAGGTGGCAAGAATAAGGGCGATCACTAAAACAATAAAAAACAAATTACCTGCAAAAGAGACCGATGGGCCAAAAGGAAGCCAGTATTCTGTCAGTAGCCAGGTGACTACTACTACAGAAAGCGCATTATTGAGAAATGGAATTCGTTTGTGATATTCTTCGCCTAAAAAGAATCCCACGCCATTGATGAGCCCGAAGCCCATGATCAACAGACCACCCCAACCTGAAACAGTCAACATGGCAATGAATCCTCCGATCACCAGCAAACCGTTCCAACTAAGTTTTAATTTCTTATTATTGATCTTCAGCCCGAAGAACCAATGGGCAAAGGGTGGGATAAGTGTGATTGTAATGATGATGGAAGCAATCAGCGCGAAGGTTTTAGTGTAAGCCAATGGTTTGAATAGTTTCCCTTCGGCAGCGATCATCGTAAAGACCGGGAGAAAACTCACAATGGTGGTGGTTATGGCCGTCAATACAGCCCCGGCAACTTCAACAGTAGCATTGTATATGACTTCCAGAAGTGATTCATCTTCCCCCATCTCTTCCAAATGCCGGAGCATATTTTCAGAAAGAATGACTCCCATATCCACAATGGTACCAATGGCAATAGCGATCCCGGAAAGGGCCACAATGTTAGCATCCACCCCAAAATACTTCATGGCAATAAAGGTCATGAGTACAGCGATGGGGAGCATGGCAGAAATTAGCACCGAAGTTCGCAAATTCAGTACCATTATAACGATCACGATAATGGTAATCAGGATTTGAAGTGTGAGCGCTTCTTCGAGCGTCCCCAAGGTTTCAGAGATCAGCGTAGAGCGATCATAAAATGGTACAATGGTGACTTGAGATTCGGTTCCGTCTTCAAGGGTTTTTACAGGCAGGCCGGCAGAAATCTCTTTGATCTGTGCTTTTACATTATCAATTACCTGCTGGGGATTGGCACCTTGCCGGGCTACGACTACTCCACCAACGGCTTCTGCTCCAGCCTTATCCAGCACACCTCTTCGTGGAGCAGGCCCCATACTAACGAAGGCAACATCCTGAATTCGAATGGGCGTATTATCCACTACTTTAACCACAGCAGATTCCAAATCTTCCAGGTTTTCTATGTACCCAATTCCCCGAACCAGGTATTCCACGTTATTCATCTCAATAGTTCGGGCACCGGTCTCAGCATTGGTTTTTCGTACTGCATCGATCACTTCAGGCAGAGTAACCCCATACGTTTTTAGTTTGTTTGGGTCGATGTCAATCTGGTACTCTTTTACATACCCTCCAATGGAAGCAACTTCTGCCACACCTTGAGCTCCTGATAGTCCGTATTTCACATAAAAGTCTTGTATGGACCGTAACTCTTGAGGGTCCCAGCCACCTGCGGGCTCTCCACTTTGATCCCTGCCTTCCAGCGTGTACCAAAATATCTGCCCCAGTCCGGTAGCATCAGGACCAAGGGCGGGCTTTGCAGTTTGAGGAATAGTGCCTGCCGGAAGTGAGTTTAGTTTTTCAAGGATGCGGGAGCGACTCCAATAATAATCCACATCCTCTTCGAAAATGATGTAAATGATGGAAAGACCGGTCATCGAATTACTTCGAACGGTTTTGATGCCAGGCACAGTCAGTAATTGAGTAGTCAGAGGATAGGTGACCTGATCTTCTATATCCTGAGGAGATTGACCTTCCCAATCGGTATACACGATCTGTTGGTTCTCCCCAAGGTTTGGAATAGCATCCACAGGAACACGATCCCGAGGAAGAAAGTCAAGATTCCAATTAAAGGGAGCTACTGCAAGTCCCCAGCCTACTAAGACTAGCAAGAATAGTACAGCTACAAGTTTATTTTCCAGGAAAAACCGGATGGTTTTATTTAGCATGAGTTTATTATTGATGAATCGGTACAATTAAAAAGGTGATCATCTCTCGATAGATATCTGAGACCTTGAAGCCTATTTTTTACAATAGATAGATAGTACAAGAATCAAGGTTCCTGGCGTTACAGGAATGACTTTAGGGGAGAAAAGATATACCGATCCCTAAATCAGAAAGGACTCGTTGGCTAAAAAGATGGGGGGTGGTGAATAGGAATCCGAAGTTTGAATAGCGTGGTGATAGTCGGATTCAGTTTGGTTTGTGTGAACTTCCGCAATTATCTGGACAACAGCCAGAACCTTGACTTTCACTTTTTGAAATAAAGGAGCTTCGGTCTTAACTGATAATTCGTCAACAGAGCAGGCACAAACAATACCAAGGTCTTGATCTTCATTGGTTTCAGTATGATGTTGGTGTTCCGGTACTTCGGCAAACTCAACAGTCATTGGGCAATCTTCAGCATGTTCACTTTGAGCCTGCATATGGATTCCCATTTCCTGCAACTCTTCACATAGTTCATTTGACATAGCATGAAGTCCGGTTGGAACCGAAACCCCAATCAGGATACTCAGACTGAGCACCGATGCAATAAAGCGATATGTTAAAGAAATTTTCACGTTTCAAGTATATGTAATTAATTCTATCCATGAAAGATGGAACATAATTCGATAAACAAAATCCATAATTAGACAAATTTCAAATATTCTGTTGAACTAATTATGAGTCTAAACCCAATTTTAAACGAAGTTTATTGTCTTATCTCAAAAGTATCGTAAACGAATTATGTTATAAATCTATATCTAATCAACACTTTCAAAAATTCACTTATTGCCAAGGATGTTTTTATTTTCGCCTTCAAGAGCCTTTAAAATAGGACAGTCTCCTTTAGGTCCTTCCCCAGCACAAGAATCAATTAAATCTACCAGGGTATTCTTTATTCGTTGTAGGTCTTCGATCTTTTCCACCACATCTTGGTATTTTTCTTGCGCTTCACTTTTGATCTCTGAGCAAGTAGTGTCCTCATCAATTCGTAGCTCCAGCAATTCCTTGATTTCGCTTAGCGTGAATCCCAGCTCTTGTGCACGCTTGATAAATTTGATCTGGTCGATATGCCGTTGGGTAAATATGCGATATCCTGATCGTCTTCGGTCAGGTGTGGGAATAAGACTGCGTTTTTCGTAATAACGGACGGTTTCCTTATTTACATCAGCACGACGGGCTACTTCCCCGATTTTGAAAGTGGTGATGTCTTGATACTTTTCATTCTGGTTTTCTCTCATCATTTCACTGACTTCTATTATACGTTTAACAAACCAATCAATTATTAAGAAAAGCCGGGCATAATACCCGGCTCATTAATTACTAATTGTTATTCTTTCTTTTCCATAATTTTACCACAACAGCACGTTGGGTTTTGGTTACCACCACAACTGGGTGGTGCTCCTTTAGTTACTGTTACCTCGCATCCACAATTTTCATCTGGACATTTATAAACATCTCCTTTCTTAAATGGCATGATATTTCCTCTTTTTATTCGAAACATAATTCAATACCAATATAAGACCTGGAGTATGGTACAGAGTCAAATTAAAAATTGATAAAATTGTTTTAGGGTCAAGACAACTTAAGGAAATTTAAAATTCCGTAAGTTGTTGAATGCCAATTAATAACAAATATGTTTATCGTTCGCGAATTTCTGAAGCCAAATTCAGGTAGCTTTTGAAGCTTTTTTGCCTGGATTTGACAGCCACTCAGATTGCAGCATTGACCCATTTGAGTCGTAATTCTGTGAACAAGTATTTGAAGGCGATTCGCCAGCGCATTGCTCAGCTCTGCGAGACCGAATCTCCTTTTAGTGGTCAAGTTGAAGTCGATGAATCTTACTTCGGTGCCCGTCGGGCCAAAGGCAAACGAGGCCGGGGAGCTCGAGGTAAAACCATTGTCTTCGGAATCTTTAAACGTAATGGAAACGTGTATACAGAAATTGTTCCAGATGCCTCTAAAAAAAGCCTTCAACGCGTTATTCGAGGTAAAGTCAGTCCCAATAGCATCATTCACTCCGATGGATGGAGAGGCTATAATGGACTGGTGGATCTGGGCTATGCTAAACATCTTAGAGTCGATCATGGTCGCAATGAATTTGTCACTTCGGCCAGTCATATAAATGGCATTGAAGGATTCTGGGGGTTCGCTAAAACCCGATTGGTTAAGTGTCGGGGAATGCATCCATCCACCTTCTATTTGCATCTAAAAGAATCTGAGTTTCGGTTTAATTATCGCAAAGAAAATATTTATCCAAAATTGTTAACATACATCTGTCAAGAACCGCTTAAGTTGTCTTGACCCTTGTTTTAATCTCATATAAATTTATAAATCAGGAGAGAGCTTTCATTTTATCCTTAAGTCTTTTCACAGTCAAATGGGTGTATTTTTCCGTTACTTTCTGGCTCGAATGTCCAGCCATATAACTCGCTTCAGCCGTGTGAAATCCTTTCTCAATCCAAGTAGTTACAGCTTGGTGTCTCATTCCATGTAAAGTACGAGAAGTTGGAATACCGGCTTCCTTACAGTAGCGTTTAAATTCCCTATACACTCTCATTCCACGAACTGGTTGACCTTTTGTATTTCCACCCGTGTAAATAAACACATAATCACTTGGACTAATCTTAGCACGAACTTTTAAATACACCTCCAGTTCTTTCTTCAATTCATTAATGATAGGAATTAACCGTTCTTTTCTACCTTTGGTGGGTGGTAGTGAAATGTAGCTAAGCTCTTTACTTTCATAGATCAGGTTTTCACCTTTTAGTCCTGAGTACGAAAGCTCAGGGTCATAAGCCGCCTCATGTTTTCGGAGACCACCATAGAAATACAATGCTACGATCGGTTTGAACCAGTGTTGGACTAAATTAGGATCGAATTCAGGTAAGTCTTTCTTTCTGGCTAACTCATCATCGAATTTCTTAAAAAGAATTCCAAGTTCTTCCTCAGAAATCATTTTGGGTCGGGTATTTTCTCTAATTCTTGGCAAATCCTTTTTAATCTCAGGAAAGTAATCCTTCTCCACAATGTTCTTTTTCAGCAGAAACTTCCACCAAGACCGGAAATGTCGAAAGTAATAGTGCCTTGTAGCAGAAGTAATGCTCTTTTTGAAGATCACATTCTCAAAATGATAGCTCAGTACATTTGTTGGATGCACATCTGATAACTCATTTAATTCTACAAAATGACCTAAAGCTCGCTGGTAGGCTCCAATGGTTGCCGGGGAGAGATGGTTTTTTGATTTGTAGAATAATTCAATGGATTCACTAACCGTGTTACAATCAGTGGTTTCATTACTGGTGTTTCTTTGTAAAACCTTCTTAGGATTGAATCCTTTCGAAAAGGGATTGATCTTGCCTAACGATTCCAGTTTTTCGAGTTCAGTTACCATTTTTTGAGCAACATCCTTGTGCCTGGTGCCCAATGATTTCCGAACATTCTTTTTACCCAGGTCTTCAGAGTAAAAGTTCACATAGTAGTATTTACCGCGTTTGATTAGAAATGCCATAGTAGTTGCCTTCTGAATTAAAGTTCGGTAAGCGAATTCTTAATTCAGCAGCCTTTGCAAACGACCATTCCAAAATTGTACATAGTAGTGTACATAGTAGTTGGGAATGTAGGGGTATGAAAGTGTACACTTTCGTTCCTTTGCGTTCGCTTACTTAGTGTAAGTAATTAGGCTTTTTTTTGGCTTAGAAGGGAATTGAGGGGGTTTTTACACCCTCTCAATAATTGTGGGCCCGGCAAGACTTGAACTTGCGACCAATCGATTATGAGTCGACTGCTCTAACCAACTGAGCTACGGGCCCCGAATAAGGGCGTCAAAGTTACAAGGTTTAGAGCCTATTTGAAAGCTCTTTTTTCGGATCGCTGATTAAATGATTCTTTTGGTTTCGACTAATCAGTTTACAGCGACTGATATGTTTTAATGGCAATGCTGATGCTCCTGAGACCAGATTTTACCTACGGGGCAATCTACAACTCCATCATCGTTTGAAATTGCAGTACCTAATAACCAAAGCCCTAAAAGAATTACAACGATCAGAATACCTATCCCCACGTTCGCTTTCATTGAAGATTTATCCTTATTCAAGCAGCAATTTTTATATTTATTTCCGCTCCCACAATGGCAGGCGTCATTTCTTCCTATTGAGCTAGACATAGTTTATCAGTTAATTTTTAAGTGAGCTTTTAACTTTAATATACTAAACCTTAATACTCAAGGGGATATAGACTTTTAAAACTTCCTGAGTTCTCTTAAAATCTATGTGATTTTTCTTTTCACTAGAATGAATGTTTCTGGCTCATTTAATTGTTTAGTTAGTGAACTTTAAATAATTATAAGATGAGAACTTTATTTATACTCCTTTTTTCGTTGATCCTGATCAGTGCTGTTTCAGCACAAAAGAATGACCGTGCTACTGAGATCTTTGAAGAGGTGGATGCGCGTCGTAGCAAGATCACCTACGAAAAAACGGATATGCAAATGATCATATACAACATCAATGGAAATACCAGGAATAGATCTATCAGTTCCTTTTCATTTAATAAAGCTGACCAGGAAAAAAGCCTGCTTGTGTTTGAGGAACCTGCTAATGTTCGAGGGACCGGTTTTCTTACATTAAGCGATGGAAGTAATGAAGTCCAAAAATTATATCTACCGGCATTAGGTCGGATTCAAACGATCACTGCATCCCAAAAAGCAGACCGATTCATGGGAAGTGATTTTACTTACGAAGATCTGGGTGACCAAAACCCGGATGACTATGATTTTGAGCTGATCGAAGAAAAAAACAAAACCGCTGTGCTCAGGGCAGTAAAAAAAGAGAATTCGCAGTATGCCTACATCAAATTCTACATCAATACTGAACGCTTTTCTTTAGAAAAAGCCGAGTATTTCGATGAAGATGACGAGATGATCAAACGACTGGAAGCCGAGGATTTTACAAATGTGGATGCAAACATCTGGCGAGCCAATAAAATGACCATGTTCGATCTGAAAGCGGAACGTAAAACAGAACTCATCTGGAGTAATCGTGTTATCAATGAGTCGATTCCGGAATGGCGATTTACGGAACGTGGATTAAAAAGAGGAAATTAGTTTTAATAATTGATCCTATTTCCTTGGTTCCGGCTTCAACGTTAGCAATGGTGATTCAAGATTTCTTGTGATCTTTTCAGCAGTTGATCCCAGAAAAAACCTGGACAGTCCGGTTCTTCCGTGTGTACTCATTATCACCATATCGGCATAATCGTTTGCATAGTCGATGATATCGTCATGAGCGACCATTCCTTTCTTTATCACCGTTCTAACCGGTATTGAGATACTTTCTGTTCCAGTAGTCTTAACGATTTCGTCATAAAAGGGCTCATCATTTCTTTTTATTGAGAACTGATCCTGAGTATTTTCTTTGAAGAACTTCTCTAACCTGTCCATCAATCCGGAATACAAATGTTCTTTATTGAACGAGTCTATTTTCTCTGGAAATTGCTGCGCATCAATGGATTCCATAAACATTCCTGAGTTATACAGTTCCACTATATTCAGAAAGTTGAGACTGGCATTAAATTTATTAGCCATCTCAAAAGCTACCGGAACTACTTCAAAAGAAAAGTCTGATATATCCGTAGGAACTAGAATTGTTTTAATTTTATCGTAATGAAATTCATTACTCAATGCCAATACCGGAATCTTTGAGTTTCTTACTACTTTTTCCGTAGTGCTTCCATGAAGAAAATCCGTAGAGTGCCCACCTCTTGCACTCATAATTATCATGTCATAATTACCTTTCTCGGCATGTTGCAGAATTGAATTGGAGGCTTTTCGATCTATTTCGACGATCAAATTTCCTGTCGATTTTTTATCAAGGTATTCTTCAGAAAAAGCCTGCAACCTCTTCTTTGCGTCCTCAGCGATCTTTGGATAGATATCAGCACCCATATCCAAAGGAAGTCCCAACTTGCTTATGCTGTCATTTAAATAAGCGGATAGAGGCACTACATGAATAAGATCTGCTTTACAATCAAAGTGATCTATAAAAATTCTTAAAGCCTTGAGCGCTTTTTTCGAATTTTCTGAAAAATCGGTTGGAATAAGTACTTTCGAAATCTTCATATACGCAATATTTGATTCTATTTACTAATAGTATCAAATACAGCTTATAAAGTTTCTACTTCTAATATGCTTAGATGCGCTTAGTGTTTCTCTCGCAGATAATCTAATCCACCAACCATTATCATTCCGATCAGAATACCGATTACTCCACCCCAGACATTGGCTTCCGGATCGGAGTTTTCACTTATACCCGGAAGAAACGGGTTCGACTTGATCATCTTCTTTTTAACGGTCTCAACTTCTACCTTTTTAAACTCATCAAATTGAGCATCCGGGTTTATGACTTTACCAAGTCTCTGGTATTCGGGCAGATTTTCATTAATCTCCGAACTCATCAATTCTTGTGCTCTTTCGCTGGTATATTCAATCTCTTCAGTATCCCTCACTTGTTCTACAAATTCTCTGTTCTGATAGGGCCAGATCACGAATAGTGAACCGATCAGGAAACCAATTAATACTGATATGGTTTGTGAATGATATTTCCCGAGCAACCAGGATAAAAACCTCGAGAAAGCTGCGAGACCTACAACTGCTCCGAGTAAAAACGGCAATAATCCGATAATCCCTTCCATAGTTTCCGAACCGCCTATCATCCCGATATTTGAAAGAAGATAATCGTATTTCCGCATGATAAGAAGTAAATAAGAGCCTGATATTCCCGGAAGTATCATTGCACAGATGGATATCATACCACTTAAAAACACAAAGGCCGGATTTTCAGGAGTATCTGCCGGAACCAAAGAAACAACCCAAAGTCCGATACCTATTCCTACAATACTCATTAGAATTTCTTCCCAACTTATCTCGTTCAGCGTTTTGTATAAGATGTAGATAGAGCCTAAAATCAAACCAAAAAATAGTCCATACACAATTTCCGGATGAGTAAACATATAAACCTGAAGTGGAACTACTTTGGTAAAAAAGCCAAGAGCTGCAAAAATCCCGGCAAACAAGAAGATCAAAAACCTGATGTGTAATTCCTGAAAAGCAGTTTTCCATTTAAATGAGAAAAAAGCTTTCAAAAAAGGGCCATTTACGCTTTTGATAGCATTCAGCAGTCGTTCATAGATCCCAAGAATCAAAGCCATAGTTCCGCCACTTACACCGGGAACTATATCGGCGGATCCCATCAAAAAACCTTTAATAACTAAAAACGGAGCCTCTCTAAATGTAGTTTTATCCTTTTGGCTATCTCTCATTATTCTCCCCATCCCTTTTCACCAATCAAAGGAACAAATTTAAAATTGTCGTACTCATCCTGCTTGTATTCAGTATCAGATACTCTTGTAATTTTCAGCATTTTCTGCGTTTTATCGTCTCCAACAGGAATTACCAATATTCCTCCAACTTTCAACTGCTTGATAAGATCATCAGGTACTACCGGTGCGCCAGCTGTTACTATGATGCCGTCGTATGGAGCGTACGTTGACCAACCAAGGGTGCCATCGCCAGATTTTAAAAGTGGTGAGTAACCCTCTTCTTTCATCGCTTCTTTTGCCCGGTGATATAATTCATTATGTCGTTCCACGCTGTATACTTCTGCCCCAAGTTCACAAAGTATCATACACTGATATCCTGATCCGGTTCCTATCTCAAGGATCTTATCTCCTTTTGATAATTCCAGCAACTCTGTTTGAGCGGCAACAGTATAAGGCTGAGAGATGGTTTGTCCCAAACCAATTGGCAGTGCACTATCCGTATATGCTCTGTGATGAAGAGCAGTATCTACCAGTTTATGGCGTGGAATCTTACCGATTGCCATGAGCACATTCGGATCTTTGATTCCTTTTTCTTTAAGTAATTCAACCAGTTTTTGTCGCGGCCGAACAAAACGACGACTTTGATTTACCATGCACCTGCCGATTTATTAATTACTCAAAGTATACCAAATTCATCTCTTATTTTTTTGACTTAATGAAGCCTATTTAATGCCATTCTAAATTTCAGAATGGTCTGCTTTCAATTCAGAAGCTACCTATATTCTGAGATGGAATGGATCGACTTACCCGTTGTTCAAGTATTTATTTATGCATTGATCACTGCCCTTGCAACGGGACTGGGTGCATTGCCTTTCTTTTTTATTGATAACATTTCTGATTCCTTTCTTGGCAAGTCAAATGCTGTTGCTGCCGGACTAATGCTTGCAGCCAGCTACAGTCTCATCTTCGAAGGTTATAATGAAAGTGAGTGGATGACAATATCAGGAATGCTTGCCGGGGTGATTCTGGTCGTATTAGCAAATAAATGGCTGGAAGGACGCTCTACGCCCGGTTTAGAAGATGTTGTTGGAGGAAAAAGAAAGCAGATGCTGATCTTTTTGGGGATCATGACTGTTCATTCTTTTGCAGAAGGTGTAAGCGTGGGAGTTTCTTTTGCCAGCACCATGGAGTTTGGCGCTTTTATAGCTATTGCAATTGCAATTCATAACATTCCGGAAGGTTTGGCTATTAGTCTTGTTATGGTTCCAAACGGGACTTCACCCATGAAAGCTATCGGATGGAGCATCTTTTCAAGCCTGCCTCAACCTCTTATGGCGATACCCGCTTTTCTTTTCGTTGAAACTTTCAGAGAATATCTCCCATTCGGACTGGGCTTTGCAGCCGGTGCAATGATCTGGATGGTTTTTGCTGATCTTGTTCCGGAAGCTTTGGAAAAATGTAAACCCCATACTATCGGGCTGTGGGTTACATTGGCAATTTTGGGAATGAGTGCATTTCAGGTTCTTCTGGGACATTAATCGCTTTCATATTTTTTACATCCCTTTATAAACTTTTTGTACCAATAAACTGGTTAACTCCTTAAATTTAAGTTTGTCAATTTTTCCTACTAAAACTAACAAATGCCCTTTAAACAAAGGCTTCTTGCACTCTTTCTTTTACTGTTTTTTGCTGTCCCATCTTCACTTATAGCACAAATAAATAATTCAACTTTGACTGTATATATTGATTGCAGAGGTTGTGATGATGATTTCGTACGCAGTGAGGTTAACTATGTAAATTTTGTGAGGGATCAAAGCGTAGCTGAAGTTCAACTGTTAGTTACGTTACAAAGAACAGGAGGCGGAGGATTCCAGTTTACTCTTGATTATATTGGTTTAGGAGAATTTGAGGGTAAAGATAATACCATCCTATTTATCTCACCCCAGTCTGATACGGATGAACTTATGAGAAACAGGCTGGTTAAATATGTGAAACTCGGCCTTGTTAATTATTTATCAGAAAAGGATATAATTACAGACCTTGAAGTTTTTTACGTAGGCACAAATGAAACCGGAGCTTCATCTTCTGAAGAGATCACAGATCCGTGGAATGGTTGGAATTTTGAGCTTGGGGCAAATGCCAATTTAAGTGGAGAGCAATCCCGAGAAAATTACAGACTCAATGGAAGTTTTGAAGCCCAAAGAACTACTGAAAACTGGAAAGTTCGATTTGACTACTGGCAAAACTATAACAAGCGTGTATTTATATCTACCGATTCTTTAGGTAATGAAGAGCGTGAAGAGTTTACTACTGAAGAACAAAATGTGTTTGGGCTTGTTGGCCGGAGCTTATCCGATCATTGGACCATTGGATCTTACTTCAGAGGTCAATCATCTACTCAAAATAATATTGATCTTAGAATAGCTGCTACCCCAACTATTGAATTCAGCTTATTTCCTTACTCAGAATTTAACCGCAGAGCCATTACGATAAGATACGGAATGCTTGCTGAACAGAATTTTTACTCTGATACTACAATCTTTGGTGAATCCGAAGAATTTCTATTTCGTCAGGAGCTTAACATTGAAGCAGAATATACACAGCCCTGGGGTGGCATTGACGGTGAAATTCGATTGGGGAATTATATGCATGATTTTAGCAAAAACCGCCTCAATTTCAACTTAAGAGTCAACATGAGGGTTTCCAGAATATTCTCTTTCAATGTTTCCGGACGTTATTCCGTCATTAATGATCAACTTTCGATCCCTGCCGGTGATTTTTCGGATGCCGAAATATTATTGAATCTTCGAAACCAGGCAACCTCATATAATTTTGGTGCCTCTTTTGGTTTCGAGATCAATTTTGGATCTGTTTACAATAACGTAGTAAACAGCCGGCTTTAAGTTTTAAGATTCAGAAGATAGATCTGATCCACTTTTAAGCACAGAATTCAGTTTTTCTCCACCTCTTATTCCGAAATCTAACGTTCTGATTGGGAATGGAATCATAATATCGTTTTCATCATACGCTTTTTTGATCGCCATAATTGCTTCACTTCTTGGTGACCAAAAATCCGGTAAAGTTCTGAAATCTACCCAAAACCGAACCACATAATTGATAGAGCTTCCGCCAAATTCTTCGTAGAAAAACTCAACATCTCTGTTTTTATCAATTCCTTCAAGATTGTTGATTGCTTCCAGTGTGATCTTTCTGGCTTTCTCCAGATCATCCCCATACGACACACCGCACTGCAAGTCTATCCTGCGTTCTCCATTTTTAGTATAGTTCATAAACGGATTCTCATACACTTCCTTATTCGGTATGTATACAATCTGACCTTGTGGGGTTTTTATAATGGTATTTCTAAGATTCAACTTCTGAACAGTTCCCAGATAACCATTACTATCGATAATATCTCCAATCCCGAATGGGTGGCGAACCGATAGCAAAATACCTGAAATGAAATTTGCTGCTATATCCTGAAATGCGAAACCTAAAGCCAATCCAATAATACCTGCACCTGCAAGCAGACTGGTTACTGTTCCGTCAAGATTCAGAACTCCCAATGCAATAAATACACCGGCACCAATTACAGCAACTCCTAAAACAGTCTGGGCTAATCCCACTATTGTTTTATTGGTAGTTACTTTATGCAGAAGTTTACCTGCGTATCTTTTTATCAAACTGGCAATAAAGTAGAAAACTATTAATACCAGTACTGCTACCGCCAGATTTGGCAACATCTCTATGGCTGTATTCAACCACTCTTGTAGTTTTTCAGTTATTAGGCTGTACCCTTCTTCCAAATTCATATTTTATATTCTTGTTACAAAGTTAGTCTTTATAATTATTACAATGATTTTCTAACTCAAAATGTTCCAAACAATCTTAAATAACTGACTAACAATGACTTTACGCAAATTTAGCATTCCTATTCTTCCTGCTTTAGCTCTCATTTTACTCTTTTCAACCTCATCAATCGCTCAGGATTATGCGATGTCAGCCGAAGAAGTAAATCCGGTACTCATAAGTTCAACTATTCCCGATGTATCTGTCAAGAATACTGACGGTAAAAATCTCAACCTCAGAGACATTGTAAAAGATCAACCTACTATTTTTGTTTTTTACAGAGGTGGATGGTGCCCCTATTGCAATAATCACCTTGCCGATCTTAAAAAAATCGAAGAAGATTTGGCCAAAGAAGGTTATAAAGTATTTGCTATAAGCGCTGACCGACCTGAGCTCCTGAAACAAACAATGGATAAAAATGAGCTCACCTATACGCTTTTATCTGATGCACCAATGGCAGCTGCCAAAGCTTTTGGGATTGCTTTTAAAATGGACGATGAAACCGTAGAGAGATATAAATCTTATGATATCGATATTGAAAAGGATTCCGGATACGATCATCATTTACTTCCCGCACCGGCAGTATTTCTTGTTGATCAGGAAGGAACGATCAAGTTTTCGTATGTAAATCCAAACTATAAGGAGCGAATTGACGGTGGGATTCTTCTGGCTGCAGCTAAGGCTTTCAACTAAATTCATTGCATCTTTTATCCTAAGGCGGACCGGTTTGGTTCGCCTTTTTTGTTTCTAGTCCTTGGCACGCTTTCTGCTTATCTTTAATGCACTATGACATCAGTAGATACTTTACAGAAAACCGATCTTAAATCACTCACCAAAGCAGAACTGTCAGATTTCTGTTCTGAACTTGGATTACCACGTTTCAGAACTGATCAGATCTTTCAGTGGCTTTACCAGAAAGGAGCTTCTTCTTTTGAGGAGATGACCAATTTATCAAAAGACCTCCGAACAAAACTGGAAGAAGTTGCTTATATAAATCGCATTCAACTTTCTGATCAGCAGAAATCTAAGGACGGAACTATAAAATTCCTTTTCAAGCTGGCTGATGAAGATAAAGACTATAAAATTGAAGCCGTTTTAATTCCCGATTTTTATGACGACGGTGTTGCTAACCGATTAACGGTTTGTGTGTCTTCTCAGGTTGGATGTGTATTTGGATGTGCTTTTTGTGCAACCGGAAAGATGGGTTTCTTTCGGAATTTGAGTCATGGTGAAGTAGTTGACCAGGTTCAGTATATCAATGAAGTTTCTTTGAAAGAATACGACAAAAAGATCACAAACATTGTTTATATGGGGATGGGAGAACCATTACATAATTATAAAACAGTGGTGAATTCTGCTTCCATTATTGCCGATCCTCTGGGAATTGAGCTTTCTCCTAAACGAATTACTGTTTCTACTGTTGGGCTTACAAAGCAGATCAAGAAACTGGCAGATGATGAAGAGCCATTTAATCTCGCAATTTCTCTTCATGCTCCAAGCGATGAAAAGCGGGACAAGATCATGCCGATAAACAGCTCTATGAATCTGGAAAGTCTGGAAGAAGCCGTGCGTCATTATTACAGAAAAACAGAGCGCTCGATCACTTACGAATATTTATTATTTGATGAATTCAACGACTCCAAAGAAGACGCCCGAAATCTTGCCAGAATCGTGAAATGGGCGCCGAGTAAGGTAAATATCATCATGTATAATAATGTTGCCGGAGTAGCCTTACATCGTGCCCGGGAAGAGCGCTTAAACAAATTCATGAAGGAACTCTCCAAGAATGAAGTGAGAGCTACCGTAAGAAGAAGTCGTGGCGATGATATTGACGCAGGATGTGGGCAGCTCGCGATCCGTGAAGGTACTCCGCGCGGTAAAACAATTGCTAAATAACTTCTTTAGATAGTGTTTCTTTTACTCTCTTTGCCCAGTTTTTCCAATTCATTTGCTCAGAATATCTTTTTCGGGCTTGTGCACCCATCTCTTCGTACCTAGATTTATTACTCCATAGTTCAGAAATTTCATCAGCAACCCTTGATGGATTTTCCTCAGGATCGAAGATCAATCCTGTTTCTTTGTTGATTACAGCTTCGGGAACTCCGCCAACATTTGAGCCAATCGCCGGCAAACCATAAGAAGCCGCTTCAATAAATGACATTCCTACACATTCCGCTTTTGTTGGAAGAATAAAAAAGGTCGAATTTTGATACAGTTCTATCAATTTTGACAATTGATCTGTGTCTTGCTTATCCAGAAAACCAATTACTTCCACACATTCTTCTTCTATTTCAGGAGCGGTGCCAACAACAATCATTTTGGCTTTTATGCCTTTACGATTTAGTTCTTTTATAATCCCTACTGCTTCCGGACCTCCTTTTTCTTCCCATCTCACCCCAACAAAAAGAAAAGTCAATTCTTCTGATCTAATTCTTTCATTGATGAGATTCTGAACTTCATTTTCTGTAGGTGAAGCCAGATTAGAACCGTATGGAATTACTTCAATTTTAGATTTTGGAATTCGGTAATTATTCTGTGCTGATTTAGACAACCATTCTAGTGGAAGTATTAGTTTCCGGGCTTTCTGAAAAGCCATTCGCTCAAGTACCAGTGCATTTTTTATAGATAGAGAATGGAGATTGGAATGACTTTTATAAAGATCCTGTAACAACGAAAAGGTCGCATCAGTAGTTAAATAAACCGGAACGTCTGTTTTAAGAAAAGCTACTTCAGGACTTACCAGCGAACCCAGTAATACATCCGGTTTTAGTTTTCTGATCTTTTCATCCAGTTGCTTTGCATGTATTTGAGCAAGCTTAATATCATATTGAAATTTGAATACTTTCTTATTACCAAAAGTCAGGATCTTCCCTTTCAGCTTAGCGATATTTTTATACCAATGATCGATCGGCCCAAGCGGAATTACCTCTTCAAACTCTCCTTTAAGCGCCTGATACATTGCATAATGTGTTCCGGAATAAGCCCGGACATCATTAGGATCTTCTTTAGTTATATACCCGATTCTCATCAGTCTGAATTAAATGATACTATAGATCAATCTGCCCGCCATAATTACTGCCAGGACAGCAAATCCCCACTGCAAAAAATTTCTGGGAATCTTTTGATTAAGAAGAGCTCCTCCAAAGCCTCCTATCAAGCCTCCGATCGATAATGGCAAAGATGCTCCAAAATCCACAAACCCGATAGTACTTTCAGTAATCCCAATTCCTTCAGGAGTAAGTAAAGCCAATTGAAACCAACCGGAAAAAACCATAATCACCATCCCAAGCTGAGAAACACTCACTGTTTTTTTGAAAGGCTGTTTGAAAACAAGATTCATAATGGGAACCATAATACCTCCTCCCCCAACTCCTGCCAATGCAGCAACAAAACCACCTGCACCTCCGGTAGTTAAAGCAGCCTTGAATCCTATCTTAGAATATTCTCTTTTAAGTTCATCTCCTTTGTCAGAACCTCTTTTGAAAAGCATATATGCTGCATAAAGTAGCATTAAGCTAAAGAATATGGCAAATTGCTCTCTGTTATAATATGATGAGGTTATAACAAGTTTTCCCAGATAAACTCCTGCCATACCAAGAATCCCCAGGAGAATTCCCTCCTTAAAGAAAAAATTGTTTTGAATGTATTGCCTGACTGTTCCTCCCAATGCAGCAATAAAAGTACAAAAAAGTCCTGACCCAATGGTCCATAAAACAGGTTGTTCAACTCCGGCTTCTTCAAACAGAAAATAAAGTACCGGGGTAAAAATAATTCCTCCACCAACTCCCATTAATCCGGCAACTAGTCCCGCTATCAATCCAATAAAAATCAGAAGTTCAAACCCCATCAGATATTTATTTCTCCGATCATATAAGTAACTGCATAACCTAATATTTCAGTTCTTGCGCCTTTATTTCTACATGTTAATTCACCAACTCTGGCTGAGATCTGCCTGGCTTCCATAACATCTTTACCCAATCTTTTAGACCAATACGGAGTTAGTTTTGTATGCGCTGAACCTGTTACAGGATCTTCATCAATTCCTGCTCCGGGCGCAAAAAATCTGGATACAAAATCTACTTCTTTTCCTGGTGCAGTTACTATAACCCCACGCGCATTTACTTCTGATAAAAGTCTGAAGTCAGGATCCAAATTCTGCACTTCTTCTTCAGAACCTAAAACAACCATATAATCATCAGTAAAGAAAACATGATCGGATCTAATACCAAGAGCTTGAAATAAAACTGCGGGTGGATCAACCTGTGGCATGTCGTCTGTAGGAAAATCCATCATCAAGCGATCTCCCTCTCTTTTAACGATTAATAATCCGCTTTTGGTTTGGAAACGAATTTCATCTTCTGAATACCCAAGATGCTCAAATAGCACATGCGCGGTTGCAAGAGTGGCATGACCACAAAGATCTACTTCCACTTCCGGAGTAAACCACCTTAGATCATACTCAGCTTCATTTTTTACAAAAAATGCTGTTTCGGATAGATTATTTTCCTGAGCGAGATTTTGCATTGTTTCTTCATCCAGCCATTCTTCGAGGGGACAAACTGCTGCGGGATTCCCACCAAAAATATGACCTGCAAATGCATCAACCTGAAAAATTGGGACTTTCATACCGGACTTATTTAGAGTTATCTTTGGTTACCAGAACCTAAGGTTAATTTCTCAAAAATTCCGATGAAGCTTTACCCTTCTTCATTATTAGAAAAACTTGGCTACGAGCAACTTCGCTCTGCAGCCATAGATGTCGCACAGTCCAACCAAAGTGTTGAACTTCTGGAAAAGCTCCATCCATCAAATCATGAGCAAACGGTAAAAGATCTGCTTGCACAGACAAATGAAATGATGACGATCTTGCTCGATCCCGATCCGTTTCCTTTAGGTGAAGTACCGGAAATCAGAGATCATCTTTCTCAATCCAGAGCACAGGGAAGTATCATTCCCTTAACTGCTTTTGTAGATATTTTAAGACTATGCCAGACCACCAGATTTGTAAAGAAGTTCATAAGTCATAGAAAAGAGGAGAAGCCAAAGCTCGCTTTAATTTGTGATCGCCTGATTCCAATGAAGGAATTGGAAGATTCCATTAAAGGAAAAGTAACTGAAAATGGTGAACTCAGAGATGATGCCAGTCCGCAGTTAAAGAGCATTCGGAAAAAGCTGAACTCGAAGAAAAATGACCTTCGCTCTACCATCAATCGTTTGATGCGTCAGGCTAACAAAGATGGAATGGCTTCTGATGAAGGAGCCACTATCAGAAACGGTAGAATGGTGATTCCTATCCAAGCTGAATTCAAAAGAAAGATCCAGGGATTTATTCATGATGTTTCTGCTACCGGACAAACCGTATATCTGGAGCCGGTAGAGGCGCTTCATCTGAATAATGAAATTCGTCAGTTTGAAGTTGAAGAACAGCAGGAAATTGAGCGAATACTTAAAGAACTAACGAATCATGTACGTTCTAATTCAAGCTACATCAAGCAAAACTCCAGAACTCTGGCACATATTGATGTAATTGCGGCTAAAGCCAAAATCTCTATTAAACTGGATGCTGAAGTTCCGATCATTTCACCGCATTTTAACATCAAACTTAAGCAGGCCTTCAATACGAATTTGTTGCTTAAGAATCTGAATCTAAAAAAAGAAGACAGAGAAAAGATCGTTCCACTTCATTTAGATCTTAATTCTGATGAGTTATGTCTTATGATCACCGGACCAAATGCGGGCGGGAAATCTGTTGCTATGAAAACGCTTGGTATTTCAGCGCTGATGGTTCAATCCGGCTTTGCCATTCCTGCTGATCCGACTTCTGAGCTTCCCATTTTTAACGGATTTTTTGTGGACCTGGGAGATGATCAATCCATAGAAAATGATCTAAGTACGTTTTCATCCCGATTAAAATGGATGCAGGAAACTTTGGATAATTTCTCTCCCAAAAGTCTGGTGATGATCGATGAAGCTGCTGCCGGAACAGATCCTGAGGAGGGCGGAGCCTTGTTCCAATCCTTTATTGAACACTTACTCAGAAATCAATGCAAAGTGATCGTAACTACGCATCACGGCTCACTGAAGGTGTTTGCCCACGAGCATGAGAAAGCGGTGAACGGCTCTATGGAATTCGATCAGGCTTCACTATCTCCTACTTACAAATTTAAAAAAGGAATTCCGGGTAGTAGTTATGCTTTTGAGATCGCCCAGCGAATGAAAATAAAACCTGAAGTTTTGCTACGATCCAGAACGTTATTGGGTGAAGCTAAAGACAAGATGGAATCTTTGATCACCGAATTGGAAACCAAAACCCAGCAAGCTGAAGAGCTCAAAGCCAAGTTTCAGAGTCTTAAATCAAAAGCGGAATCAGATCGAAATCGTTATTTGAATAAACTGGATGGTGTAAATAAGGAGAAGGAGAAGATCCGCCAAAAAGCACTTACGGAAGCTAAGTCTATAATGGATCAGGCAAACCGTAAAGTGGAGCAAGCGGTAGAACAGATCGTTGAAGAAAAGAAGACAGGAAAAAGAGCTCTGAAAAATATTCGTTCCGGAATCGATCAGGAAAAAGCGGATATCGAGCAGTCTTTGAATGAGATCAAAGAAAAGCGGGAAGCCCGTTTTAGAAAATCAGAAAAACCTCCTTCTATTGGTGATCATGTCCGTTTTCTGGATGGTAATACAACCGGAGAATTGGTCGAGATAAAAGGAAATCAGGCTGTGGTACAAGCGGATGGATTACGACTCAAAACCAAGTACAAAAACCTGATCAAGGTTGAAGTTCAGAAGAAAAAGAATAAACAAAAAGCCCGAAGTTCAGGAGTCATTCAAGGCGATTCTAAACTCAAAGAAGCTGTAAAACCCTCTATTGATCTTCGTGGTTTCCGAACCGACAAAGCCATTGATGAAGTAATGCATTACATAGACCGGGCTGTTTTCAGAGGAATGAATCAGGTTGAGATCGTTCACGGAAAAGGCGATGGGATTCTGAAAGATCAAATTCATTCCTACTTAAACGAACGTGATGACATCAAAAGCTTTAAACTTGCCGGCGAGGATTTTGGCGGTGCAGGATGCACGGTTGTTAAACTTCAATGATCAATGACTCAATTATCAATTAAGAATGAGTCATTGTCACATTCTTAATTGGCTAATTCTTAATTGAAATCTCTTCTATAGTTTCCTCAAAAGCATTTAAAGTAAGTTCTATATCCTCGTCACTAAGTGCATTGGATAAGAAAAAAGCTTCGAACGGGGATGGTGGTAAGTACACACCTCGTTTCAGCATTCCGTGGAATATCTTGCTGAACAATTCTTTGTCTGTTCGGTTAGCATCCGCAAATGAAGTCACAGGTCCTTCACAATAGAATAAACCGATCATCGAGCCCACTCTGTTTGCTGTAAATGTAATTCCGTGAGCTTCCAAGGTTTTTGTCATTCCTTCTGCAATTCGGACTGACTTTCTTTCCAGATCTTCATAGACATCAGGATTATTCTTCAACTTCTTTAACATAGTCAAACCCGCAGCCATTGCTAATGGATTTCCGGAAAGTGTTCCCGCCTGATAAACAGGTCCGGTTGGTGCAACGTATTCCATGATCTCTTTCTTTCCACCATAAGCACCAACGGGAAGTCCTGCGCCGATGATCTTTCCATAAGTCACAAGATCGGCTGTCACTCCATACACTTTTTGAGCTCCTTCGAAATCAACACGAAATCCGGTCATTACTTCATCGAAGATCAACACGATATTATGTTCATCACATAAAGTTCTTAAGTCTTGAAGGAATCCATCTGTGGGTGGAATGCATCCCATATTTCCGGCAACGGGCTCTAAAATGATCGCTGCGATATCATCACTATTGGCTTCAACTAATTCTTTTACGGAGTTGATATCATTGTAATCAGCATTTAATGTATCCTTTGCTGTTCCTTCCGTTACGCCCGGACTGCTTGGCTGCCCCATCGTCAACGCGCCGCTTCCGGCTTCGATCAGGAAAGAATCGCCATGACCGTGGTAACATCCTTTAAATTTGATGATCTTATTCTTACCTGTAAATCCTCTAGCAACACGAATAGCGCTCATGGTTGCTTCCGTTCCCGAATTTACCATTCTGATCTTATCAATTCCCTGAACGGAGCTTGTGATCAATTCTGCCATTTCAACTTCTAACTGAGTTGGAGCACCAAAAGAAGTTGATCCCAAGGCAGTTTCACGAACAGCATCTACAATATCAGGATCAGCATGACCGAGTAACATTGGTCCCCACGAACCAATAAAATCTATATATTTGTTTCCGTCCTCATCAAAAAGATAAGCACCTTCTGCACGCTTTATAAAAACCGGAGATCCGCCTACACTACTAAATGCCCGAACCGGTGAATTTACTCCACCCGGAATTACTTTTTGCGCTCGTTCGAATAATGCTTTGCTGTTGGTGTTTTCCATGGGTAATTATATACTCTGTTTTCATTTGAGCGTATGCGATACGCTCCTTCTTTTCAAAATTATCTGTTGATGATCTTTGCGGCTTCTTTAGCAAAATAGGTCGCTATCAGATCTGCGCCTGCTCGTTTAAATGCCAGAAGTGATTCCATCATAGTTTCTTCTTCGTTCAGCCAGCCTTGCTTTGCCGCTGCTTTTATCATGGCATATTCTCCGGAAACATTATAGACTGAAACAGGAATATTGAATTTATCTGATACTGCTTTTACTACATCCAGATAAGGCATCCCCGGTTTTACCATCACGATATCTGCTCCTTCTTCTATGTCCTGCTCTACTTCACGAAGTGCTTCCTGTAAATTCGCAGGATTCATTTGATAGGTTTTCTTATCTCCGAATCCCGGAGCGGAATCCAATGCATCTCTGAATGGTCCGTAAAAAGAAGATGCGTATTTAGCACTGTACGCCATTATTCCTGTGTTTGAGAATCCGGCTTCATCCAATGCCTTTCGTATTTCTCCGATTCTACCGTCCATCATATCAGATGGAGCCACCATATCAGCGCCGGCTTTTGCATGGCTTACCGACATCTCTGCTAAAACTTCCACGGTTTCGTCATTCAGAATTTCTCCATCTTCTACAATTCCGTCATGACCGTATGAAGAATATGGATCCAAAGCTATATCCGTCATTATAAAAAAATCAGGATGCGATTCTTTGATAAAACGAATGCTTTCCTGCATTAATCCCGAATCATTCAGAGCTTCTGTTCCTTTGTTATCTTTTTTCTCATCCGGAACTTTCACAAACAGCAAAACCGACCTGATTCCAACTTCTTCTAACTCATCCAGTTCGGGTTGTAATCTATCAAGCGAATAACGGAAATAATCGGGCATGCTTTCGATCTCTTCCTTCACTCCGTTTCCTTCAACAATAAATAACGGAGCTATAAAATCGGCCGGACTCAGTGAATTCTCCTCAACCATCGCTCTGATAGCAGGATTTGTTCTAAGTCGTCTAAGTCGTGTATTTGGAAAACTCATATTTGATCTTCTAAATTTTTTTAAAACTTCAGTCCAATATAATATTCTGTCTGTTTCTTTTGTGATGTCATTCCAGACTTACGCCGCGGAATGACTACTTGCCCACCCAATTAACAGGATTCTTCAGTCGTTCCAATAATCGTTCTTCTTCTGATCCTTTTTCGGGAGTAAAGTTATAATCCCATCGCACTCTTGGTGGCAAACTCATCAGAATGGATTCAATACGTCCTTTTGTTTTAAGACCAAAAAGTGTTCCTCTGTCGTGAATCAAATTGAATTCCACATATCGGCCACGTCGTATTTCCTGCCAATAGCGTTGCTCCTCAGTAAATTTCATATCCTTTCTTCGTTTCAGGATCGGAAGATAGGCATCTGTAAATCCGAATCCGGCAGTTTTAGCGAATTCAAATAGATCATGGGACGACATCTCTTCCTTCGGTCGCATATAATCAAAAAAGATCCCGCCGATTCCTCTGGATTCTTCTCTGTGGTGATTCAGAAAGTAGTTATCACACTCTTCTTTAAACTTAGGATAGAAACTCTCGTCAAATTGATCACAGATATCTTTATGCGTTTTATGAAAGTGAACAGCGTCTTCATCAAACAAATAGTAAGGCGTCATATCAGCTCCGCCACCAAACCAAAGATCTTTCAGCGTCTCAGATTCACGATCGTATAACTCAAAATATCTGTAATTGGCATGAACCGTTGGAGCAAATGGGTTTTGAGGATGCAGAACTAATGAAATTCCGGAAGCAAAAAAACTGGCTTCATCAACATCAAACTTTTCCTGCAGCGCTTTGGGAAGTTCTCCACCCACAACTGAGAAATTTACCCCGCCTTTCTCAATTACCGAACCATCGCTTATAACTCTTGTGCTTCCATATCCAAATCCGTCTCTGGTCCAGTCATCAATTTGAAATTTAGCTGTTCCATCGATGGCTTCCACTTTTTCGCAAATATGTTCCTGAACATCAGAAACAAATTTTATGAACTCCTCTTTTTTAGAAACCAAATTGCTCATTACGATCTGTAATTTTTCACTGCGTCTACGAAAGCTTTTGCGTTTTCGACAGGGACATTTGGAAGTATCCCATGGCCAAGATTTGCAACATAATTTTGCGGACCGAATCTGTTGATCATCTCAGTAGCTTCGTTTTGAATGACTTCAGGATCACACAGCAATTTTGAAGGGTCGAAGTTCCCTTGAACTACTTTTCCGTTGGCAAACTCACGAGCTTTCTCAGGAATGCATCCCCAGCCGATTCCCAGCCCGGTTACATTAAGTTCGCTGAATTCGGAATAAGCCCATTCTGCATCTTTACAAAACATGATCAATGGAACGCCATAATCTTCTGCTGCAATCTCCTTCAAACAAGGAAGTGCGTATTCCTTGAAATCATCCGGTCCCAAAGCAGCTGCCCAGGATTCAAAAATCTGTAATGCCTGCGCTCCCGCTTTTACCTGCTGATGAAGATAGTTGATCGTTATTTTTGTCATCATTTCCAGCAGTTTTTTCCCGGCTTTTGGCTGTGAAAACAAAAATGATTTTGCAGTAGAAAAAGTTTTAGATCCCTGACCTTCAACCAGATAACAGAACAATGTCCACGGAGCACCTGCAAATCCTATCAGCGGCACTCTGCCATCTAATTCCTTACGAGTTAAAGTCAGTGCGTCATATACATAGCTAAGTTGTTCTTCCGCCGGAATGATCTTTATCTGATCCACTCTTTCTGCAGTACGAACTGGATCCGGCAGATAAGGTCCGAAACCCGGTTTCAGTTGTACTTCAATATCCAGACATTCGATCAGTACAAGAATATCCGAAAACAAAATAGCAGCGTCTGTTCCTACAATATCGATTGGCTGAATGGTTATTTCACTTGCCAATTCAGGAGTTTTCACTCTTTCAAAAAAGCCGTACTTCTCCTTAATTGCCATGTATTCCGGCAAATATCTTCCAGCCTGACGCATCATCCAAACCGGAGGTCTGGGAGTTTCCTTTCCGGCTAAAGTATCCAGAAATAAAGTATTTTTAAGTTCAGGAAATGACATTCTTATATTTTTGATTTATAGTTTCTACCAAGTCAGCAAATGTGAAATTATCCGGTGTAACAATAAGCCTTTCGTATGATTTTTTAACAGCTTCTGCTGTAGTGCTTCCGATGCAAAATACCGTTTTCAATTTTTCCGGGTTATTGCGTTTACAGAAGGAATTAAATGCGCTTGGGCTCAAAAAAACCACAGCGTCAAACTCTGAAAGATCTACTGAACTTGGTGTCAATAGAGTCTCATAGACTTCGATCTCTTTAACTAAACATCCTTCTTTCTGTAATAAATCTTCAAGCTTTGAATCGCTCAAGTTCCCGCAAAAATGGATCGCATTCTTTATCGGGTACTTCGCAATTTCATGAGCTAAACTCTCTGATGTAAAATTTTTAGGAACTATAGCCTTAATTCCAAGTTCGGCCAACATTTCTGAAGTTGACGATCCCACTGCAAAAACGAATTCCGGAATTTCCAGTTCTTCCAGCTTTTTGCCTATCGATTTTACTGCTTTTTTACTGGTAAACACCCAAGCATCAGATTTTATCTCTTTGACTTTTTCTTTGTCAAAGTCCTTTATCTGAACATCTATAAAAGGAATATCAGCGAACTCGAATTTAGCGCGTTTTAGTTCATCAAGGTGTTTCGCTTTGATTTTATGTGTAAAAAGGATCTTTGGCATGGCACTGATGTCAGTTACCATTAAGAAGATCAGCAGCACCTTCGTTGATTACTTTTTTTGCAAATTCTGCTCCCAGAGTTTCTTTCGCATTTCTTAATTCGATCTCTTCCTGAATATCCACCCTTTGCTTTCCATCAACGGACAAAACTGCTCCTTTAAAAAACAGCTTACCATCTTTCACTTCAGCTAAAGCTCCAACCGGAGATGAACAACCTGCATCCAATGTCCTTAAAAAAGCACGCTCGATATCTACACAAATTCTGGTGTTGTCATCATTCAGCACAGATACAATTTCAGAATATTTAAAATCTTCTTTAGAAACTATCCCTATTGCTCCTTGCGAAGGCGCAGATATCATCCAAGGTAATTCTTTGCTGATTCTCTCACCTAACCCCAATCTTTCTAAACCGGCGTGAGCAAAAATAGCTCCATCCCAACCAAGAGTATCAACTTTATTTAATCTTGTGGGTACGTTACCGCGAAGATCAACAACTTCGTCTTCAGGATATTTATTCTTCCAGAATGCCGATCTTCTGATACTTCCTGTAGCAATAGTTCTGGACGTATTTTCATTCTCGTAATTTAATGGCTCTACAAGTACATCAATGGGATTTGCTCTTTCAAGCACTGCGTTTAGCTGTAATCCATCTTCAAAAATAGTCGGAACGTCTTTCAGTGAATGCACCGCCAGATCTATTTTGCCATCCAATAAAGCTTCATCCAGTGCTTTTGTGAATACACCTTTGTCGCCCAGTTTATGAAGTGGCAGATCTTGTTCCTTATCACCAAACGATTCTATCTCAACAAGCTCGGTTTGTACATCGAGGGCGTTTAATTTTTCAGCAACCAGATTTGATTGCCAAAGTGCAAGCTTACTTCTGCGTGTGCCTATTTTAAGCTTCATTTCGAAGCTCCTCTAATTCATTCTCAATTCGATTGATATGAATTGCCATTACTTTTTTCTTGATCCGTCCGGTAAGTTTTTCGATGACCTCAAAGGCTTCTCCATCCACTTTATTTTTGATGCGATCCAGTTCATGATCTGTAATGGAACTCAAATGATGATCGATTTCTTTGATCCTTGGGAGAATGTAATTATTTCGTTCGATCGAATGCTCATACTGATCTAATTCCTTGGCAATAATTTTTTCTACCGCAGGAATTGACTTCTTACGATTCTCAATCGCTTCTTTATTTGCGAGATGTATAGAATCCATATCAACCAAAGTTACATTCTCTATTTGAGAAACACTTTCTTCTACATTTCTCGGCACACTAAGGTCAAATATTAAACGCGCTTTTCCATCTTCCGGAAAATGCTCTTTTTTCAGGATTGGTGAAGTTGCTCCTGTTGCTGTTATGATCAGATCCGATTCTGCAACCACAGATTCCAATTCATCAAAAGTGTGAGCTTTAATATCGAATGAGGATGCCAGACTTTGAGCCCGCTCTATGGTTCTGTTGATCACTGAAATATGCTCAGCTCCGTTAGAGACCAGGTTTTTACAGGTCACTTTGCCCATCTTCCCCGCACCCAGCAACAAAATGTTGACATTGCTCAGGTCTTTGAAATGATCTAGTGCTAATTGAGTAGCCACGAAACCAACCGAAGCCATTCCTCTACCAAAATCAGTTTCAGTACGCACTCTTTTGTGAGCTTTAAAAACGGCTTGCATCAACTGATGGAATTCACCTGAAAGATTCTTTTTAGATTCTTTGTAAGCTTTTTTTAGTTGCTGGATGATCTGTACATCACCAAGAACCTGTGAATCCATACCAACTCCCACTTTAAACAAATGCTGATAAGCTTCTTCTTCAGAATAGCTGTATCCGTGTTTACTAAAAAAGTCTGCATCTGTATTTGTAGCCTTACATAATGCTGAAACGAGCACATCCGGATCGCAAAACGCATATAGCTCTGTTCGATTACAGGTATCCAGAATAATAACACCACCGGGAATATTTCTGGTATTGAACTCCAGAAATTCACGTCTTTGTTTATCAATAAAGAATAACTCACGAATAGAAACCTCACTTTTCCAGTGAGAAATACCTATTGCTGAAAATCTCATATTTGCTTAAAAAATAGTTTGGACCAAATTCACGCTAAAATACGATCTGAATGTGAAGATTATATGAATTCAGATAAATTTTTCGCTCCGTCCACACAGTCAGAGACAGAAACTCCCCAACGGAAATTTCCTCCGATATAAAACCCTTCATTTTCTTTCTGAAATCTGTCCATTGATTCCTCAACAGAAGCAAAACCTGCATGAAATTGAGGAATAGCTTTTTTCCATAATTTTGAAATAACCATTTCAGCACCGCCTTTCACATTCATGATTGCTGAAAACTCTTCAATCACTTCTTTCTCAATATTTCTGATATCCTGATCGATCACTTTTATATCGTGAGAACCGCCTGTCATCAGGTTTACATGTACATATTCGTCTTCTGTTTGGTCAAGGAAGATGTTTGATTTCCAAATCGCGCCGAGCAACCTGATGTTTTCTTTTCTCGGAACCAAAAACCCAAATCCAGTTTCAGGCAGATTCAGATCTTCTTTTTTAAATACCAATTGTGTTGAAAGCATCGGTGAATAGTTGATCTCTGACAAACTGTTTTCCAATTTCTGATCATCTGTTTTCAATACTTCTTTCAAAACATAGGCGGGGAGACAGCTTACAACCTTATCAAAATTATAATCCTGCTTAGCTGTAGTCACCTTAAAATTGCGTTGCTGAACCTGAAGGCTTTTTATTTCTTCATAAAGAATTGAATTTTCCAGACGTTCGGTGAGTTTATCGGTTAATTGTTGAACTCCCTTTTTGAAAGAGATCACTTTTGGCTTAAAGGATGATTTTCCTTTTCTGGATTTCAGAAATCCTTTAGTGATAGAACCGTATTCCTGTTCAAAATCAGCTAGTTTACCGATCATTTTTTTTTTGCTGAGCGAATAAATATCCCCTGCATAAATTCCGGAGAAAAAAGGATCTGCAAGATATTCGACAGCTTCTTTACCGATTCGTCTTTCCAGAAAAGAGCCGATACTTTCATCAGCATCAGAGTTCAATGATTTCCTGATTGGTTCGGAAAAAAGCTCTTTCTTCCCCTTCAAACTAAGCACATCAGAAAACAGAAAGGAAATCGGATTCTGCTTTATCTTTTTCAGTTCTCGGTTCTTAACAATAAATCTGGTTTTTGAAGCCTCAGATATTGAAAGCACTTTGTCTTCAATACCAAGATCTTTTATCATTTCAGAAACAGACCCCGTTTTATCACGAATAGTGTTAGGACCAAAATCAAAAACAGAATATTGATTCGGTTCAGATCGAATTACCCCACCTGTACTTTCCTGAGCTTCAAAAAGAGTTACTTCAAAACCTTTCTTTTTCAAATACCAGGCTGTGGACAAACCTGAAATACCTCCTCCAAGTACTGCAATAGTATTTGAGGAAGAAGTACTCATTTAAACGCGTTCTAACTCAGGAGCTATTTCCAAAGCTTTTCTGCTCCAGTCTTCAAGAGCGTCTATCCAAAGATCATTGTCATTGATACACGGAATCAAAACCAGATCTTCACCACCGGCTTCAATAAAATCTTCCTTACCCCTGATGCCGATTTCTTCCAGAGTTTCAATACAATCCGATACAAAAGCCGGACAAACCACTGCTACTTTCTTCTTGCCTTCTTTTCCAAGACGTTCAAGTTCTTTGTCGGTAGCCGGTAACAACCACGGATCAACTCCTAACTTTGATTGAAAAGCCGTGCTGTATCTGGACTCATCCAGATCAAGATATTCAACAACCTGTTTTGTGGTCATAAGATCCTGATGACGATAGCAAAACTGATGAGCCGGCGAACTTACTTCACAACAGTTTTCACATTTCAGACAGTGATCTCCGGTAATATCTCTTTTTTTAATGTGACGCTCAGGCACTCCGTGATAAGAAAAAAGAATATGGTCAATATCATCGGTGATATACGGCTTCATGCTTTCCGCCAACGCTTTGATGTATTTCGGATCGTTGAAGAATGGATCCTTTATTACCGTATGCAGATGTGGGAATTTAGCCAGAATAACATCTTTGGTTTTTTCTATCACTGTTTCTGACGTGGCCATTGCGTATTGCGGATACAGCGGAACTAAAAACACGGTTTCAAGATCAGGATTTTGCTTTAGAAGATCTTCAATCCCTGCTTCGATAGATGGATTTCCATATCTCATCCCGATACTAACGGGAATATCATCGCCCAGTCTTTGCTTCAATTTAGCTTCCACCTGTTCAGTGATAACGATCAATGGAGAACCGTCCTCCCACCAGATCAACTCATAAGCTTCTCCGGATTCTTTCGGTCGTTTGGGGAGAATAAAACCTTCCACGATCATCTTTCTGATAATTTCGGGTGCATCAATTACCCTCTTATCCATCAAAAATTCTCTCAGATAAATCTTAACATCTTCGGGTTCAAAACTATCCGGAGAACCCAGATTCACTAAAAATATTCCTGTCTTTGATTTAGCCATGCCTGAAATTTTATCTACTTTATGTACAGTTAATTAATAACTCACTTTTTTGTGAATTTTTTATGAAGTCTGCTGATTTAGATTCTGTATTAATTATTGGTTGCGGTTGGGTTGGAACCAAGCTTGCAACAACTTTGATCTCTCAAAATATCAATGTTTTTGGAACTACCCGCTCTGCTGAAAAAGCTTCTTCCCTTCGCTCTTTGGGAATAGAACCAATCATTTTTGATCTGGAAAAAGATGTCGCCATCCAAACTGATCTTCCCAAAGTTGATGCCATTGTCATTTCCGTTTCTCCGGGAAGAGGTGATCAGCGATCTCAGTATCCGAATCACATACAAAAACTCAGTAAACTTCTTGCTTCATCAAACCAACAAGTGATCATGTATAGTTCCACGTCCGCGTATAAAGGAAGGATGGAAATTGTTACGGAATCGGATACTCTTCCCGATCTGAAAAGTGATAATGTAATTCTTGCTGCTGAAAGCGAATTAAAAGCAATCATTTCAGACTCTGTCATTCTTCGTTTGAGCGGACTTTTTGGCTCAGACCGACATCCCGTTAAATATCTAGCCGGACGTGAAGGAATTTCAAATGGTGATGCGCCGGTAAATCTGGTTCACAGAGAAGATGTTATCGCTGCTACTATTTCTATTATTTCCCAAAAAATCCAGAACGAGATCTTTAATGTTTGCAGCGATCATCATCCAACCAAAGAAGAACTCTATACCAAACTTGCCGAAAAATCAGGACTGGAAACACCTTCTTTTAATTCCGGTGGAACTGATGAAAAACTGGTAGATGGCAGCAGAATTAAAAAAGAGTTGGGGTTTGAGTACAAGCATAATGATCTGTTTGCTCATGAATTTGAATAGTTTTGTAGATCCTTCGGGAGTATCCTCAGGATTCTAGATGTTAGGTAATTCGATGACAGTTTTAATATTTATTGTATAAATAAACTATGCCCTTAGTATTTAAGACGGAGAAGAGAGCGTGATCCGGATGCGTCTGCGAAGCAGGAATAATCCTTTCCGGTGAAGAGTGTACTAACTTTCTCAGAATGAACGAAGACCTTTAGGATTATTCAGCGCAGGATCAGTGAACCC